>OBLF01001720.1_pt1 | contig 16702 bp, 12 predicted proteins | sample 1519231 | NCBI WGS metagenome assembly OBLF01 (sample SAMEA2602895, study PRJEB22501) | metagenome | reverse complement strand
GAACCCATGTTACAGCCGTGAAAGGGCCGTGTCTTAACCACTTGACCAACGGGCCAGGGAACATCCATGAAGCGTTCAAAACGCTTCATGGATCTGGTAGCGGCGACTGGATTCGAACCAGTGACACTCCGGGTATGAACCGAATGCTCTAGCCAACTGAGCTACGCCGCCATAACTGTCTTGAACAGGCACGAATTACTATACCAGATAGGGGGTGGAATTGTCAAGCCTTTTCGAAAAAAATCTGAAATTCTTTTTTCTCAGTCCCGTTTGATCTGGATGGCGTTCACCGGACAGCCGTTGGCGGCGTCCAGCACCCGGAAGATCCGGCCCGGCTCCGGCAGGGCCAGCACCGTGGATACATGCCCCACCACCCGGAACACCTCCGGCACCGCGGCGGCGCACATGCCGCAGCCGATGCAGCGGGTCTTGTCAACACACAGCGTCATCCATGCGCCCCCTCTCTCCGAATATGATGATTATACCGGAAACCCGCCTGCTTTGCAAGCCGCTTTCCACCAAAAAACACTTTTGATTTCTGGAAGTCCTTTCCCATTTTGTAACAGTTTATTCATTTACTTCCCCCGCCGTTTATGCTATGCTACGGATGTTATGTAGACTGACCCGTCCGGCGCCGCGCCGGACCCGCAGAGTATAGGAGGCTTATATGAAAACCCGCATCCGCCGCATCACATCCCTGCTGCTGTCCTTCAGCCTGCTGGGCGCGCTGACGCTGCCTGCCGCCGCGTCGGAGGCCCTGGGGGAGAACCTGTCCGCCAAGGACACCGTCATCCACCAGGAGACCCAGCTGTCCACCAACGTGTTCTGGAGCACCGCCTACTCCGATCTCCGGACAGAAAACCTCATCACCTACACCCCCAACAAAACCGTCACCCCCATCGTCACCTACGGCGACGTGCTGACGGACCGCTCCAGCGTGGCGGCCATGGCCGGCACCCTGGAGGCAGACGGCTACCGGGTGGTGGCCGGCATCAACGGTGACTTCTATAATGTGTCCACCGGACTGCCCATCGGCCTGGTGGTAACGGAGGGCATCCTCCGCAGCAGCGACGCCGGGTATTACGCCATCGGCTTCCGGGCGGACGGCACCGCCGTGCTGGGCAAACCCGGCGTCAAAGTCAGCGCCGACCTGGGCTACGCCGTGGACGACGGCTCCGGCAGCTCCACGGAGCTGATCCGCTCCGTGGCCGCGGTGAACAAGGCCCGCACCAACAGCGGCCTGTTCCTCTATACTTACGATTTCAACGCCAAGCACACCACCGGCACCACGGAAACCGGCGTCAACGCGGTCTGCACCATTGAGCGGGGAGAGCTGTCCATCGGCTCCACCGTCACCGCCCGGGTGGACCGGGTGGATGAGACCACCGTCACCGCCATCCAGCCGGACCAGATCGTTCTCTCCGCCAACGCCAACGCGGACGCCTACTACACCAACGCCCTGCGGAACATGCCCGTGGGCAGCGAGGTGACCTTCACCGTCACCGCCAACAGCGGCTGGGAGGATGTGGACTACGCCGTGGGCGCCCTGTATTGCCTGGCCCAGGACGGCGTTGTGACCACGGGTCTGGCCGCCGGGGCCAATCCCCGCACCGCCGTGGGCCAGAAGGCGGACGGCACCTTGGTATTCTATACCATCGACGGCCGCAAGACCGGCCATTCCATCGGCGCCTCCCTGACCCAGATCGGGAAGCGGCTGCTGGAACTGGGCTGTGAAACCGTGCTGTGCCTGGACGGCGGCGGCTCCACCAATCTGGCAGTGACCACGCCGGATTCCACCACGGCGTCCATTATCAACCGGCCTTCCGAGTCCAACCGCAAGGTCACAAATCAGGTGTTTTTAGTGGCCTCCGACCGCGCCAGCGGCGATCTTGACCACTTCTATGTCCACGCCGCCAGCGACTATGTGCTGGCGGGCAGCAGCGTGGCGGTGAACGTCACCGGCGTGGACACCAATTATATTCCCATGGACGCCGACTATGACCTCTCTGCCAGCGCCGGAACGCTGGAAAACGGGACACTGACCACCCCGGCCTGCGGCGGCGACGTCACCGTAATGGCCAGCGGACGGGGGAGCAGGGGCAGCACCGTGGTTCATGCCATCCGCACCCCGGATACCCTGACGCTGAAAAAAGGAACGGCCAGTCTGACCGCGCTGACCGTGGCTCCCGGCAGCAAAACCACCCTCACCGCCGGAGCCGTCTGGAACCATCTGACCCTGGCGGCGGACGCCAAAGCGTTCACATGGTCTGTCTCCGGCGATATCGGCACGGTGGATGAAAACGGCGTGTTTACAGCGGCGGCTCCCGGCTCCGGCAGCCTGACGGTCTCTGCCGGAGGGAAGAGCCTGACCATTCCCATCACCGTGGCCAGACAGGCCCTCAAGACGGTAGAGGACTTTGAAGATACCGAACTGATCTTCTCCAGCGGTCCCTATCTCAAGGTCTCCCGCACCCATGCCAGCGATTATGTCCAGCGGGGCCGCTATGCCGGAAAGCTGGATTACACCCTCAGCGCGGATACAGAGTGGCTGTCCATTGCGCTTGGCAGAGGCTTTTCCAACCTGACCGACCACTATACCGCTCTGAACCTCTGGGTTTACGGCGACGGCTCCGGCAATCAGCTCTCCTTCCTCTACACCGGGGACACAAAGAGCGACCTAAGACTGCCCGTTACCCTGCTGGACTTCACCGGCTGGAAGCAGGTCAGCGTTACGCTGCCGCAGGCATTTACGCTCAGTGGTTTGGTCGTGAACGCACCGCCTACGGTTGACAGCGATGGAAATCCCATTACGGCCAACACGCCCCGCACCGGCACGGTCTACATCGACCAGATCACCGCCGCCTTCCCCGGCACGGTAGACAACACGCCGCCTACGGTGACGGCCACCCTGGACCAGCAGGGCTGGGCCGTCAACATCAAAGTCTCCGATGATGTGGACGGCATCCTCCCCCTGTCCTCCATCACCGTGGCAAGGAACGGCGACACGGGCCAGGCCCTGGAGGGCTATAATACCGGCACCGGCACCCTGAAATACTATCTCCCCGGCCCCGGCGAGGCAACCGAGGCCACCCGGGTCACCGTCACCGCCGTGGACGCCTCCGGCAACATCGGCCGGGCCAGCGTGGACATCGCCCCCTACAACGTGGGCCACAAGTTCACCGACATCCAGGACTACTGGGGCGCCACCTACGTGGACTTCCTCTATAACGCCGACATCACCACCGGCTACAGCGACGGCACCTTCCGTCCCAACCAGAACATCAGCCGGGCCCAGTTCGCCGTCATGCTCTACCGCTACCTGAAGCTGGACGAGAGCAAGTACGCCTCCGTGAACCTGCCCTTTGCAGACCTGGGCAGCATCCCGGCTTACGCCATTCCCGCCGTGAAGGCCCTGTACACCGAGGGGGTCATCACCGGTTCCGAGAAGAACGGCAAGCTGTATTTCAACCCGGACAGCGCCCTGACCCGGGCCCAGGCCGCCGCCATGATCGGCCGCACCCAGGCCAAGGGCTACGCCCTGGCGGACCTGACCTTCTCCGACAGCGCCAGCATCCCCGCCTACGCCGCCTATTACATCCGGGCCATGGTGGGCCAGGGGGTCATCAGCGGCTACAGCGACGGCACCTTCAAGCCCCACAGCAATATCACCCGGGGCCAGATGGCCAAGATCCTCTACAATCTCATGTAAGCACCGCAAAACGAACCCCCGTCCGGCTTGTCTGGCCGGACGGGGGATTCTTTTGCCATTTATAATTTCATTTCAGCTGCATACTCCTGCAGCATACGGTTGATCTCTTCCTCGTTTTTATAGAACGTATCGTCACACTGTTCCAGTGTTGCCTGCGCTGTCTCATCGGATTCTTTGTCTAAGTACGCGCTATATGCGTCTCGTAAATTTCTTTGCAGTTTTTTCGGCAAAACGGCCTCTAAAACCGACAGTTCTTTCCGCAAATCGTCTGTATTTTCGGTGTTGAAGAAATATTGGTCATGTCCGCCATTGTTGACCTCGCTCTGATAGGACATCAATTCCTTGTAGGGGGAATCTGCACGGCCTTCCGTCCATAGATCCCACACCTTATTCCACTTTTTCTGCTCGTCGGATAATTCTGCTTTGCCTTTCTTCAAAAAATCAAATACACCCATCTGACCAATATCCCCCTTAAAGTCTTGACCAACTGCGTTTTTTTCATTGTACCACATCCCCCGCCGCCCCGGCAAGACCGGCCCCCTCTGGACAAACCGGGCGGCATCCCATATACTGATCGCAGAAGGGAGGGGGAGCCCCATGGCATTTTACCAGCAGCTGGGCGTGGAGCCCGGAATCACCGCCGTCATCGGCAGCGGCGGCAAAACCAGTCTCCTGGGCCGATTGGCAGAGGAAGTCCCGGGAACGGTCATCCTCTGCACCACCACCCATATCCGCCCCTTTCCGGCCTATCCGCTGCTGACGGAGCCAACGCCGGAAATCGTGCGGCAGACCCTGGCCAACAGCCGGGGCCTCTGCCTGGGCACCCCCTGTGAAAACAACAAACTCACCGCCCCAACTCTGCCTCTGGACGTTTTAGCGGGACTGGCGGACTACGTGCTGGTGGAGGCCGACGGCTCCCGACAGCTGCCCCTGAAGGCCCATGGCCCCCAGGAGCCGGTGATCCCCACTGCCAGCCGCCGGACCATCTGCGTGGCAGGCGCCTCCGGCTTCGGCAGGCCCATCCGGGAGGCGGTCCACCGGCCGGAGCGGTTCTGCACCCTCACCGGCGCGGCGGAAACGGCTCCAGCCACGCCGGAACTGGCCGCCCGGGCTCTGCTGGCGGAGCATCTGTGCGATACCGTATTCCTGAACCAGCTGGACCGTCCGGAACAGCTTCCGGCGGCCCGGAGCTTCGCCGCAGTCCTGTCAGCCCACGGCATCCGGGTGTGGGGCGGCAGTCTCCGCTCCGGCAGCATTTTCCCTTTGGAATGACTGTCCACGGCGGAAAGCCTCTTTTTTGCCGGAGGCCGTCCCTTTTCACAAAAACTGGCTTTTTTCTTTGTACCCCCTGACAAAAGTGTATAAATCCTGCACTTTTTTGTATGTGGGGGTTCACAGCCTATGGCAGAAATGCTATACTTTAATGTATTGTTAACGGGTATCCGTTTCCTTTTAACACGCCTTTGCATACCATCGGCAACGAAAACGAATGGAGAGTCATATGAACGCGCGGGAAAAACTGACACATTGGATCCCCAAAGTTGGGCTCCGCAACATCAAAACCGCTCTGGCGGCGTCGCTGTGCGCCCTGGTGTACTATTTTCTGGACCGCAGTCCGGCCTTTGCCTGCATCGGCGCCATCTTCGGCATGGGCAGCAGCTATGAGCAGAGCCGTCTCCACGGCGGCAACCGCTTCTTCGGCACGCTGGTGGGCGGCTTTATCGGCATGGGGCTCTTCACCTTTTATATGCACCTGTTTCCCGACGGCAGCCACCGCTGGTTCCTGGTGCCCCTGACCTTCATCGGCGTGGTGATCCTCATTGTGCTGTGCCAGTACATCTGGGTGGGCGGCGTGCAGCCCGGCGGCGTGGTGCTGTGCATCCTGCTGTTCAACACCCCCACGGACACCTACATCTCCTACGCTCTGAACCGCATCCTGGACACCGGCATCGGCGTGCTGGCGGCCATGTTCGTCAACGGTATGCTGCCCGGCGGCTTCACCTTCGGCTTTATGCACCGCTTCTACCAGCGGGTGGGCATCAAGGACGACGTGGTGGACGAATTTCCCATCAGCCGCGCCAAGCCCATCGCCTGATTCTTAAATCCAACAGCCCCGCCCTTTTGAGAAGGGCGGGGCTGTCAGCGTCTTGTAACAGTTTCACGCCTTTGAAAAAGTGGCAAAGCCACTTTTTCGACAGTCAAACCGTGCCGCCCTGACGGGTGCGGTCCGGCCCCAGTTCTGCGCTTATGGCAGCCATTAGAAAAATTATACTTGACATTTCCGGATTTCTGTGGCAAAATCGCACTTACCAAATACGATGAAGGGAACAAGTAATCCGCTTCGCTCCGCTTTCAGAGAATTGCCGGTTGGTGCAAGGCAATAAGCGCCGGAGAAGGACGAAATCATCCCGGAGTAGCCTGCTGAACATTTTCTAGGCAGAGCCGGACGCACCCGTTACCGTGCAGGGCTTGTCGGAGCCTGCTGAGATGGCGGCGCATGTGCGCCGTTAACAAGAGTGGTACCGCGAAGGATTTTAACGCCTTTGCCTCTTGCAAATCAAGAGGCAAAGGCGTTTTTGGTTTTCTGCTGCGGCAGAGCCGGCCGGAACCGCCCGGATATTCTCATCCGGCATACATATTTTTCAACACACCAACGGAGAAGAAAAGGAGAAAAACATCATGGCTATCAACAAGTATTACGATTCCGACTGCAACCTGGGCGTTCTGGACGGCAAGACCGTCGCCGTCATCGGCTTCGGCTCTCAGGGCCATGCCCATTCCGAAAACCTGGCCGAATCCGGCGTCAACGTGGTGGTGGGCCTGCGGAAGGGCTCCTCCCACTGGGAGAAGGCCGCCAAGTTCGCCGAGACCTGCCCTAACTTCCACGTGATGGAAGTGGAGGAGGCCGCCAAGGCCGGCGACATCGTCATGATGCTGGTGCCCGATGAGCTGTGCGCCGACATCTACAACAAGCAGGTGGCCCCCTACATGACTGAGGGCAAGACCCTGGCCTTTGCCCACGGCTTCAACATCCACTTCAAGACCATCGTGCCTCCCGCCAACGTGGACGTCATCATGGTGGCTCCCAAGGGCCCCGGCCACACCGTCCGCAGCCAGTACCTGGAGGGCAAGGGCGTGCCCAGCCTGATCTGCGTGGAGCAGAACTACACCGGCAAGGCCAAGGACGTGGCCCTGGCTTACGCCTCCGGCATCGGCGCCGGCCGTGCAGGCATCCTGGAGACCACCTTCAAGGAGGAGACCGAGACCGACCTGTTCGGCGAGCAGGCAGTGCTTTGCGGCGGCGTCTGCGAGCTGATCCACGCAGGCTTCGACACGCTGGTCGAGGCTGGCTACGAGCCCGAGATGGCCTACTTTGAGACCTGCCACGAGATGAAGCTGATCGTTGACCTGATCAACGAGGGCGGCTTCTCCAAGATGCGCTACTCCATCTCCAACACCGCTGAGTACGGCGACTACCGCACCGGCAAGCGCCTGATCACCGAGGATACCCGCAAGGAGATGAAGCAGGTCCTGAAGGAGATCCAGGACGGCACCTTCGCTTCCGAGTTCCTGACCGAGATGAGCCCCAAGGGCGGCCGCAAGACCCACTTCCTGGCCCAGCGCCGGATGGCTGCCGAGCATCCCATCGAGAAGGTGGGCGCACAGCTCCGCGCCATGATGAGCTGGCTGAAGAAGTAATTCCCGCACCGCACCATCAGCAGGCCGGAGGCCGGGGGCCATGGCCCCCCGGTCTCCGGCTCTTTCGAAAAATACAAGGAAAAAGAGGAAGATACCATGCGCAGCGATAACGTGACAAAGGGCGCCGAGCGGGCGCCCAACCGCAGTCTGTTCTACGCCCTGGGCTACACCCCAGAGGACCTGGAAAAGCCCCTCATCGCCGTGGTCAGCGCCCACAGCGACATCGTTCCCGGCCACATGAACCTGGATAAGCTCACCGACGCCGTGAAGGCCGGCATCGAGGCCGCAGGCGGCACCCCCTTCATGGTCCCCGCCATCGGCGTGTGCGACGGCATCGCCATGGGCCATGTGGGCATGAAATACTCCCTGGCCAGCCGGGAGCTGATCTGCGACAGCGTGGAGACCATGTTCATGGCCCACCAGTTCGACGGCATGGTGCTGGTGCCCAACTGCGACAAGATCGTCCCCGGCATGGTCATGGCCGCCGTGCGGATGAACGTCCCCGCCGTGGTCTGCTCCGGCGGTCCCATGCTGGCCGGCACCTATGACGGCCAGGAGGTGAGCCTTTCCAAGATGTTCGAGGCCGTCGGCTCCTACAAGGCCGGCATGATCTCCCAGGAGAAGCTGGAGGAGTGCACCCAGAACTGCTGCCCCAGCTGCGGCAGCTGCTCCGGCATGTACACCGCCAACTCCATGAACTGCCTGTGCGAAGCCATCGGCATCGGCCTGCCCGGCAACGGCACCATTCCCGCCGCCTACAGCAAGCGGCTCCAGCTGGGCCGCAGGGCAGGCGCCGCCATCATGGAGATGGTCCGCCGGAACATCTGCGCCCGGGACATCATCAACGCGCGCAGCATCCGCAACGCCCTGGCCTGCGACATGGCCCTGGGCTGCTCCACCAACACCGTGCTGCACCTGCTGGCCATCGCTAAGGAGGCCGGTGTACCGGTAGACCTGAAGCTGTTCAACGAGATCTCCGCCAAAACCCCCAATCTGTGCCATCTGGCTCCCGCCGGCCCCACCCACATGCCGGACCTGTACGCCGCAGGCGGCATCCCCGCCGTGCAGGCGGAGCTGGCCAAGCGGGACCTGCTGGACCTGGACTGCCTGACCGTCACCGGCAAAACGGTGGGGGAGAATATCCAGGGGGCCCAGAACCTGAACCACAACGCCATCCGTCCCATCGACGATCCCTACAGCCCCACCGGCGGCCTCCAGATCCTCTGGGGCAACCTGGCCCCCAACGGCTGCGTGGTCAAGCGCAGCGCTGTGGCTCCTGAAATGCAGACCCACACCGGCCCCGCCCGGGTGTTCAACAGTGAGGACGATGCCATCGCCGCTATCTACGCCGGAAAGATCGTTCCCGGCGATGTGGTGGTCATCCGCTATGAGGGCCCCAAGGGTGGCCCCGGCATGCGGGAAATGCTGAATCCCACCTCCGCCCTGGCAGGCATGGGCCTGGACAAGACCGTGGCCCTCATCACCGACGGCCGCTTCTCCGGTGCCAGCCGCGGCGCCTCCATCGGCCATGTCAGCCCTGAGGCTGCCTCCGGCGGCCCCATCGGCCTGGTGCAGGAGGGGGACCAGATCGCCGTCGACATCCCCAACGCCTCCGTGCAGCTGCTGGTGTCCGACGAGGAACTGGCCGCCCGGAAGGCCGCCTATGTCCAGCCGGAGCCCAACATCACCACCGGTTGGCTGAGCCGGTACGCCCGCATGGTCACCAGCGCCGACGAGGGCGCCGTCCTGCGGTAAACCCACGGATACAAGGAAGTGAGTCCATTGAATTTTGAAGAGATGAAGCGGCAGCTGGACGGCCTGGTGGTCTTCCGGGAACTGCTCCGGGACGAAGCAGTGGCCATGTTCCGGGAGGTCCTTCAGGACCGCTGCCGGAACGACGGAGACGCCTTCACCACCCACTGCGGGGAGTTCGTGTTCCGCCTGTTCCAGCAGGGAGACTGCTGGACGGAGTATCTCCGCAGCGCCGTGATGGAAAGCGAAAACGTCTGCATCCGGAACTGGGCCTCCGGCACGGTGACGACTTTGCAGGAGCGGTGCCTGGACCGGGAACTGGCCTTTCTGGACCAGCTTTCCCAGATCACCCTGGCGGACCTCACCGCCGGACTGGATAACGCCCCTGCCTTTCTGGAGGGCTGGCGGACGGAGCCCGGCTCCATCGCCCAGGACTACCGCCAGCGGATGCAGGAGGTAGGTGCCAAGGGCTACGGCATTTTTGCCCGCTATCACATGTTCACCGTGGAAAACGGCCAGCTGGTGCCGGTGAAGCACCCGGACCCCCAGCAGCTGGAACAGCTCCCCGGCTACGAGCAGGAGCGGGAGAAGGTCATCGCCAACACCCAGGCCCTGCTGGACGGCAAGCCCGCCAACAACGTGCTGCTCTACGGCGACGCCGGCACCGGCAAATCCAGCGCCATCAAGGCCATCGCCAACAACTTCGCTCCCCAGGGCCTGCGGCTGGTGGAGGTCAAGAAGAATCAGCTCTACCAAATTCCCGACCTGATGGACGCCCTGGCCGCCAACCCCCTGAAGTTCATTCTCTTCATCGACGATCTCAGCTTCACCTCCAACGACGATAACTTTGCCGCCCTGAAGGCCATTCTGGAGGGCAGCGTGGGCGGCCGGGCCCAGAATATCGCGGTCTACGCCACCAGCAACCGCCGCCACCTCATCAAGGAAACCATGACGGACCGCACTGGCGACGACATCCACGAAAGCGACACCCGGCAGGAGCTGATGAGCCTGTCCGCCCGCTTCGGCCTCACCGTCACCTTTGCCAGCCCTGACCGGGACCGGTATCTCTACATCGTCCGGGAACTGGCCAAGCAGTACGGCGTGGACCTGGACGAGCATCTGCTGGCCGTCCGCAGCGAGGCCTTCGCCATCCGCATGGGCGGGCGCAGTGCCCGTGTGGCCAAGCAGTTCATCGAGCTTTGCAAATCCGGCGTGCAGGTCTGACCGGCCCCGCCTGAAAGAGAGAGGACACCCCTATGGGCGCATCTGTTTTGATGGAGCTGGCGGTCTCCGCCTGTGCCACCACCTTCACCCCCGGCCCCAACAACATTCTGCTCCTCAGCAGCACCAGCACCTTCGGCTTCCGGAGGTGCCGCCCGCTGCTGCTGGGCATCTGGGTGGGGCTCATCACCGTCATGCTGATCTGCGGCTTCGGCTGCGCCGCCCTGGGAGATCTGGTCCCGCAGATCGTCCCGGTTGCGAAATATGTGGGGGCGGCCTACGTGCTGTATCTGGCCTACAAGACCTTTATCCGGAAAACCGGCAGCGGCACGGCGGACGCCTCCCAGCCCCTGACCTGTGGGAATGGCTTCCTGCTCCAGTTTCTGAACATCAAAATTCTGATGCTGGGCATCGCCTTCTATTCCGGCTACATCCTGCCCTACGGCTTCCACCCCTGCCACATTGCGGCCTTTGCCGTCATCATGACGCTCTGCGCCGGTACCGGTAACCTGATCTGGGCCACTTTGGGCTCTCTGCTCTTTCCCCTGTACAGCAAGTACGCCAGAGCCATCAACACCGTCATGGCCCTGCTGCTGGTCTGGTGCGCCTGGAAGATCATAAAAACCTGACGCCGTAAACGCCGCTCCGGAGACAATTGTCTCCGGGGCGGCGTTCTTACTGACCAGGCAGTATTCCGCAGTCCAGCCATCCTCTGTCAAGCAGGCAGAGGATGGCCGGCCCATAAATTCCGGTTTGCGTATATATTTTCCGGTCCTGCAGACTCCTGAATAAACACAAGCGCCCGGCCAATGGCCGGGCGCTTGCTGTTATGCAGAAAACTTCGCGGTATGCTGTTGTTACTGTGCGTCCCGGATCGCAGCCTGTGCGGCAGCATATATTGCGAGGAAATCCCCGTCGAACTATTATTTTTGGAAACAGTTCAGTTCCATCAAACGGTATAGAACTTCTGCTTTCGGCTTTTGGGAGATTCCGGGATCGTCATTGCCAGCTGTCCGGATTGCAGCAGCGGCTGAACATAATGCCCCATCGCATAGAATACCGTTTTGACACCGAGGTAGTTTGCGATCTCCTGCCGGGAACGGGGTGTTCTGCAAAAGGCCAGCAAGTCTGGTTTCGTGTTTTTTTCGCTCCGCTGCGTGGTAACTTCCGCCACAGCAGGGGACTGGTTGTATAGGATCACAACAAATTCATTCCGGCGGTTTTCAAAAACGGGCGCAGGAAGTCCATATTCTGCCATGGCCCGGCGAATGGTGGGGATTCCGGAATAACGGTTTTCTGCGCTGGTCAGTTCTTCCGCCATAACGGCAAGGGCGGGATTGCGGAGGTCCGGCCTGGCAATGCCCAGCTGCTCCACAGTCATACGGCCATACAGGCTGCCGGGGCTGTGGATCTCCAATCGATCGGTAAAAAAGTCGATCTGCACAGGCGTTCCCTCCGTATAAATGCTGTAATCCCTGTGGATGACTGCATTCAAAACAGCTTCGCGGATAGCCTCGATCGGATATTCCGTCCGGTCATTCCGTGCGCCAGTCACCGGATCAATGATCGTGCGAACCTTCATATTCCGGCGGCAGAAGGCCACAGCATCCTCCACCATGGTATCAATGGTGCCTTCAATACGCTTATTATCGGTAAACCGGGCAGAATCTGTGTCCGTATCACCGATCTGTGTTCCCGGAACGACGATCGCAGTAATGCCGAGCTGCGGAAAATACCCCTGCGGGTAAAGGCAGAAATTCATGACAGCAGCTAACGTAACTTCTCCGTCATGGGTAATGTTCAGCATTTCCAGCGTCTGTTCTCTGGAAAGTTGAGCAAAGCCAGGACGGTCTGCACGGCGCTGTAGGATATACCGCTCCAACTTGTCCGCATCTAGCATGGAAAGCGTAGCCCGCTTCACCGGACGTTCATCATCGTGCAAGCGGCGGCGAAAAGCCTCATAGCTGTACAGCTCATAATCTGTCATGGGCAAATCAGCATCGCCCACCCGAATATAAGAACCCTTACTGCGCCCAGCTCCCCGATAATAGCAAGGGCGCTCAGACAGATCGATGGCGGGAATCTCAGCCGAGCAAATCCATCGGCCATCCAGTTCCGCAATCGTAAAAACTGCCCGCACTGGCGGTTCCATTTGGTTGCATTGCTCTGTCACCTTTTTCTGGAGGTCCTGCGCATCGTAGACACCGACCACTTGAAAGCCCGTCTTTTCATCGATGCCGAACAGCAGTATGCCGCCGCTGTCCTGGTTGGAGAAGCTGGACAGCGTGTCATACAGCCGCTTGGGGCAATCATTGTGGGCGGCTTTGCATTCAATCGTTTGTGTCTCTGCCCGCTGTTCGCAAACAGATTTAGCTAAATCTATCAAGTCGTTCGATAAAATAGCAAACACCTCCATTCGGTAAGCTAAGAATATCACATTGGTTTTGCTAAATCAATCGAAATTTGCAAAAAAATCAGCATCTGAAGCAAGCCGCTGCTTCAGATGCTGATGATGATCGTTTTATCATGCCACTTCTTTGCAAAGAAATTCATACCGATAGAGTGACAGTATTCCCGCGCTTTCTGCTCTGTAACGGTCAATGTCAGAAGCGTCTGCGGGTCAGAAATGTGACGGTTCAACACCGTATCAATAGGGGTACTCGTCCTCTGCGCATGGTAGGTTTGCCACGCAATTTCGCTCGGACGAAGGTGCTTTGCAGAGTCCGGCATATCAGAGGAAAAGTTCAGCGTCCAGTTGAAGGTGTCATTGTCCACCACGACCACCTGCAAAATAAACTGGTCGATGACCGCTTCCGGAATCACAGGAGTTGAAAGATCGATCCATTGATTCAAAGTCGCTTCTATGCGTTTGATGTCAATTTCAGACGCATTATCCTTGTCGGAAGCTTCTAAATCCTGAATCTGCTGCTTCAGCTTTTCAAGCTGCTCTGCATATCCTGCTGTTCAACACCCCCACTGATACTTATATCTTCTACGCCTTGAACCGCATTCTTGACACCGGCATCGGCGTGCTGACTGCTATTTTTGTCAACGGCATGCTGCCCGGCGGCTTCACTTTCGGTTTTATGCACCGCCTTTATGTGCGGATGGGCATCCGGGACGATGTGGTGGACGAATTTCCGCTAAAACACACCAAGCCCGCTGCCTGAATTTCTCCCATAAACAAAGGCCTCCCGCAGTGCGGGAGGCGCTTTTATTTTCTTTGATATATCCCGCTTGCAAGCAGTTCCATCCAGAAAGCCGGCCTGGCGCATAGACAGAACTTATAATTTTTTCTCTCTATAATTTTGTTCTATTTTTAAATTTTTACATTTCCCGCTTGACAAGCCGCTGCTTTTTCCGGTATAGTAACGACATCACAATGCACATGACCCAAATGCCATGACGGGGGAAAATGTTTTCCACAGACGCTTCAGAGAGCTGCCGGATGCTGCGAGGCAGCGCAGAGTGGAAAGCTGTCACTGGCCCCTGAGCAGCTTCGCTGAGACCTCGGTTTAGGCGGAGCCGGATCTCCTCACCGTTACCAAAGAGGCGGATTCGTTCGGCCCGGCCGGACTGATACCGAAAGTGGGCAGCAATGCCAATGAGAGTGGTACCGCGGAAGTTTTCAAAGCTTTCGTCTCTTCGACAGGAAGAGACGAAAGCTTTTTTGTTTTTTCCTGAACTTTACAAAAACAGGAGGAACGCAACATGAAGCGCATCAAAATTTTTGACACTACCCTGCGGGACGGTGAGCAGTCTCCCGGATGCAGCATGAACCTGGCAGAGAAGATCGAGATGGCCAAGCAGCTGGAAAAGCTGGGCGTGGACATCATCGAGGCCGGATTTGCCATCGCCTCTCCCATGGACCACAAGAGCGTTCAGGCCATTGCCGCCGCTGTGGAGCACTGCACGGTGGCCTCTTTGGCCCGCTGCACCAAGGGGGACATTGACGCCGCCTGGGACGCCGTGAAAGAGGCCAAGCACCCCCGCATCCACGTATTTCTGGCCACCAGCGACATTCACATGGAGTACAAGCTGCGGATGACCCGGGAGCAGGTGCTCCAGCGCATCAGCGACATGGTGGCCTACGCCAAGAGTTTCTGCGATGACATCGAGTTCTCCGCCGAGGACGCCTCCCGCTCCGACTGGGCCTTCCTGGCCCAGTGCTACTCCAACGCTGTGGCCGCTGGGGCCACGACGCTGAACGTGCCGGACACCGTAGGCTACTCCGCGCCCCAGGAGATGGCGGACCTCATTGCCTACCTGAAAGCCCATGTTGTTGGCGTGGAAAATACGGACATCTCCGTCCACTGCCACAACGACCTGGGCATGGCAGTGGCCAATTCCCTGGCCTGCGTAAAGGCGGGTGCCACCCAGGTCGAGTGCACCGTCAACGGCATCGGCGAGCGGGCGGGCAACGCCAGCCTGGAAGAGCTGGCCATGGCCATTCGCACCCGGGCGGATTTCTACGACGCCGAGACCGGCATCAACACTAGGCAAATCTACCGCTCCAGCAAGCTCCTCAGCAACATCACCGGCGTACCCATCCCGCCCAGCAAGGCCATTGTGGGCGCCAACGCCTTTGCCCACGAGTCCGGCATCCACCAGCACGGCGTCATTGCCAACGCCCAGACCTATGAGATCATGAAGTCCACCGATGTGGGTATCCCCCAGAACACCATGGTCCTGGGCAAGCACTCCGGCAAGCACGCCCTCCGGGAAAAGCTGGAATCCATGGGCTATGAGCTTACCGACGAGGAGCTGGAAGGCGTGTTCGTCCGGTTCAAGGACCTGGCGGATAAGAAAAAAAATATCACCGGCAGCGACATCGAGGCCCTGGTCCTCAACCGTCGTGGCGTGTCCCAGGGGGACTGCCGTCTGGTAAGCCATGTAGTCAACACCGGCCACGGCGTGCCCAACATCTCCTGCATCAAGCTGCAGCGGGGCAATGAAGAGCTGGAGGATGTGGCCATCGGCTCCGGCCCCCTGGATGCTTCCTTCAAGGCCATCAACCGGATGCTGCACATGGACGTTCAGCTGGACAGCTTCAGCCTGAACGCCGTCACCGACGGCGAGGACGCCGTGGGCGAAGCCGTGGTGAAGGTCTCTCTGCCGGACGGCCGGTCCTACACCGGCACGGGCCTTTCCACCGATATTATCGAATCCTCTATCCGGGCCTATGTGAACGGTATCAACAAAATTATAGAATCCGCCAACTGAAAGGGGAACCACACAATGGGAATGACTATGACGCAGAAAATTCTGGCTAGGCACGCGGGATTGGACAGCGTGCGGGCCGGACAGCTGATCCAGGCCCGGCTGGACCTGGTGCTGGGCAACGACATCACCACCCCTGTGGCCATCAACGAATTTGAAGCCGCGGGATTCGGCAAGGTCTTTGACAAGAGCCGCATCGCCATGGTGATGGACCACTTCGCCCCCAACAAGGACATCAAATCCGCCACCCAGTGCAAACAGTGCCGCACCTTTGCCCGCCGCTTCGACATCGACCACTTCTACGATGTGGGCACCATGGGCATTGAACATGCCCTGCTGCCGGAGCAGGGACTGGTCGCCCCCGGCGAAGCCGTCATCGGCGCGGACTCCCACACCTGCACCTACGGCGCCCTGGGCGCTTTCTCCACCGGCGTGGGCTCCACGGACATGGGCGCCGCCATGGCGGCGGGAGAAACCTGGTTCAAGGTGCCCTCCGCCATCCAAGTAAACCTCACCGGCAAGCTCCGGCCCTATGTTTCCGGCAAGGATGTGATCCTGACCCTCATCGGCATGATCGGCGTGGACGGCGCCCGGTACCAGTCCATTGAGTTCACCGGCCCCGGCGTGGCCAACCTGACCATCTATGACCGGCTGACCATCTGCAACATGGCCATTGAGGCCGGCGGAAAAAACGGCATCTTCCCGGTAGACGATGTGACCCGGGTCTATGTGGAGGGCCGGGTAGACCGTCCCTGGACCGCCTTTGAGGCAGACCCCGACGCCGAGTACACGCGCACCATCGATATAGACCTCTCCCAGGTGGACTGCACCGTGGCCTGGCCCCACCTGCCGGAAAACGCCCACAGCGCCCGGGAGGGTAAAGACATCGCCATCGACCAGATCGTTATCGGCTCCTGCACCAACGGCCAGCTGCCGGATATGGCTGCCGCCGCCGCCCCTTTGAAGGGACACCCTCTGGCCAAAGGCGTCCGGGGCATTTTCATCCCTGCCCCTCAGAACGTTTACCGGGCCCCGCTGCACGCAGGCCGTACTGGACATTTCCCTGATGCCAGGCGCACCGATTCCACCCCTAACCTCGGG
>OBLF01001709.1_pt1 | contig 16794 bp, 19 predicted proteins | sample 1519231 | NCBI WGS metagenome assembly OBLF01 (sample SAMEA2602895, study PRJEB22501) | metagenome | reverse complement strand
TCCCGGTGGAGCTGTACACCCCGATCTTTGCGGTTGCGCGTATCGTCGGCTGGTCTGCCCACCGCATGGAGGAGCTTGTCAATGTGGACAAGATCATCCGCCCCGCCTACCAGAGCATCATGCAGCCGCGTGACTACGTCCCGCTGGAAGAACGCTGAAAATAAAACCGGGAAGCGCCGTTTTGACGCTTCCCGGTTTTGCTTATCGGTGGATATACATACGGGTTATCTCATCCTCACCGTCGCCCTGCACCATGCACAAAAACTCCCAGCCGTATCGCTCATAAAAGCTCTTCCATGGAAAAAGAGAAGCGCTTTCCCATTTTGGAAACCGCGCTTCTCTTTTCTGCTCTCTTAGTAGTTGCTGCTCTTCAGCTCAAAATAGCTCTGCGGATGGGCGCAGACCGGGCATTTGACCGGCGCGTGCTGGCCGATATAGACGAAACCGCAGTTGCGGCACTGCCAGACCTGCTCGGTCTCGCGGGCGTAGACCTTGCCAGCTTCGATGTTGGCGGCCAGGGCCTTGTAGCGCTCTTCGTGCTCCTTCTCGATGGCGGCGACCATCGTGAACAGGGCTGCAACCTGGTTGAAGCCCTCCTCCTTTGCCTCGGCGGCCATGCGCGGGTACATCGAGGTATGCTCCTCGTTCTCGCCCGCGGAGGCCATCTTCAGGCAGGTCAGCGTGTCGGGGATCTCGCCGTTCTCCATCAGGAGTTTGAACCAAATTTTGGCGTGCTCTTTCTCGTTGTTGGCGGTCTCGGTGAAGATGGCGCTGATCTGCTCGTAGCCTTCCTTCTTGGCTTTGGATGCAAAGTAGGTGTACTTGTTGCGGGCCTGGCTCTCACCTGCGAAAGCCTCCCACAGGTTTTTCTCGGTCTTGCTGCCTCTGAGTTCCATAGTGAATACCTCCGTTTTAAATTAGGATTTGTTCTTAATTTTCTTCTATTATACCATAAGAAGTGCGTATGTCAAGTCAAATATCGAGAACAACTCTTGTGTATTTTGCCCAAAACGTTGACAAATCATCCAAAATAGTGTACCATCTGAATAGGAGTTAATCTTAAATCCTTAAAGGAGGTCTGCCCATGACCCGCCAACGCGCCCTGATACTGGACATTATGCGTGAAAAATGCCCCGAGCATATGACCGCTGACGAAATTTTCAGCCACGCGCGGCAGGCCATGCCGCACATTGCCCGCGGCACCGTGTACCGCAACCTAAAGCTTATGGAGTTGGACGGCGAGATTGGCCACCTGGAAATGCCGGACGGCCCCGACCGCTACGACGCCAACCCCAGCCCCCACGGCCACCTGCTGTGCGAAAGCTGCGGCGACCTGGCCGACCTGCCGGTGGTGGGGCTGATCCGCGATATTGAGTCCGCCATCGGCACCGAGGTACGCGGTTACACGCTGACGATCCGGTATATCTGCCCCAAATGCCGCGCTAAAAACGCGCAGTGACCCTTGCCGCCCAACCGTGGGCGGTATTTTTGTAAAAGCGAGGTTGGTACTTATGGCAAAGCAGCGCGACCCTGTATTAGATAGTATGCGCGGCATCGGCATCGTGCTTATGGTGCTGGGGCACTCGGGCTTTCCCGGCACCGGTTTTATCTATCTTTTCCACATGGCACTGTTTTTTATGCTCAGCGGGTGGCTTTTCAGCCTGCGGGGCGGGCTGGTACATTTTGCCAAGCGCAAGGTGGTCACGCTCTGGCTGCCTTTTGTGCTGGCCAACACGGCGTTCACGGTGCTGAACAACCTGTTCCTGCGCTTGAATATTTTAACCGGGGATGAGCGCATTCTGGCGCTGCCCGGCAATATCGTCACCACGCCCACAACGCTGAAAGACGTCATTGGCCGCACGGCGCACTGGTGCGTATTTGACGGCGGCACCCAGCTGGGCGGGGCGCTGTGGTTCATCCAGGCGCTGTTCCAGATTTCGATTTTGTACGCTGTCGTGGAATTTTTGCTGCAGAAGCTGCTGCGCGGCGGTGATACACTGATTGCCCAGGGGCTTGTCTCCGGCGTGCTGCTCTGGGTGGGATGGCGCTGTGGTCTGGCCGGGTGGAACGTCTGGGGGCTGGGCATTGCGGCCAGCTGTTACAGCCTGTTCTACCTGGGGACCGTGCTGCGCTGCACCGCCCGCAGCGACGTCAAACCGCTGCACCACGCCGGGCTGGCCGCTGCCGCGTTTGTGCTGCTGGCTGTGCTGGGGCAGTTTGGCTCCGTTGGCCTGGCGGGCAACGGCTACCCCGGGCCGATCTTCCTGCTGGCCGCCAGTCTGGCGGGCTGGGTGCTGGTGCGGCAGGCCGCGTGTCTGGCGGCGGTGTGGCCGAAATTCAGCGCCGTGCTGGCCTACTTGGGCCGCGCCACAATGCCCATTGTCATTTTGCATTTCTTGAGCTTCAAACTCGTGACCTGGCTTGGGCTGCTGGCCACTGGTGGCGAGCCGTACCTGCTGGCCGCGTTCCCCACCTATTTCACCGGCGGCCTTTGGTGGCTGGCGTATACTGTGGTTGGCCTGGCTTTGCCGCTGGCAGAGGATTGGATTTACAAGAAAGTGCGGGAAGCCTTCCCCCTTGGGGGAAGGTGGCCGAAGGCCGGATGAGGGGCGGCTTTGCCTTGCCGCCCCATAAGGAAACGTGCCCCTCATCAGTCCGCTTCGCGGACAGCTTCTCCCTCGGGAGAAGCCAAAGCGCCAAAATTCTCGAGCCCTTCGGGGCTCTTTTTTGATATATTTCCGCCTCCATCGGCGTTATAAGGGTGAAAGGAGGTCGAGCCTATGCAGACTGAACAGGACCTGGAAAAACTCGTACATGCCCACACTGCTGCCCTGCTGCGCTACTGTACCGGCCTGCTGGGGTGTGAAGCCGATGCCCAGGACGCCGTGCAGAAAACCTTCATCAAGGCATGGCAGCAGCGCCGCACCCTGCGGGGCGACGGCACCGACAACGAACGCGCGTGGCTCTACCGCATCGCCTACCGCACCGCGCTGGATATGCTGCGGGCAGCCCGCCGCGCGGCCAACTACCCAACGCCGGAACCGCGGGAACAGGACCCCGGCATCAGCGACGAACTGCGTACCGCGCTGGCCGCTCTGCCGCCACTCGACCGGGCGCTGGTGTTGGAGCGCGTGCTGGACGGCCTGGACTATGCCGCGCTGGCACGCATCCACGGGCGGCCCGCCGCCTACCTGCGCACACGCTATCACCGGGCCAAAAAACAGCTGGCCTCACGATTGAGAGAGGGGGAACACCATGACGAATGACCGCGATGAAGAATTTTTGCGCACGAAGCTGACTGACGGCCTGCACCCGGCCGAGGTCGATCTCTGGCCCGCCGTGGCCGAGGCTCTGCCCAACGCCCGCCCGGCATGGCCCTGGCGGCGTATCGCCCTCTGCCTGGCTGCGCCGCTGTTGATTGCAGCCGGGGTACTGGCGGGCTCAGCAGGATTTACGAACCTGCGGGAGAACCCGCGCCCCTCCTTCGCGCCCGAGGCGAACACCGGGTATGCCATAACGTATGAGCGGCAGTATTTTACGTTGGACAGCGACTTATTGGCGGGGCTGGCGGCAAACCACAACGGCGAGATTTCCGCCGATGGCTGGTTGCCGATGCACTGCGGCATCAACGGATTTTTGCACCTTCCTGATGAGGACGAGATGAACCGCTATTCCCGCGCAGTGCGCGGCTACGACAGTTGGGGCAAACTGACCGCTGCGACCGACCTGCCGCTGGCACAGAACGCGCTGCTGGATACCGAAGCCAACAATTTTGCCGCCGTCTCGCTGTATCCGTCGGGCATGATCGAGATACCCGAAGAATACGACGGCCGCCCCTACACGCCGAAAGCGCAGGAATACCCGGCTGGGCTTATCCCCGTTGGGCGCGGTGAAACGCCGGACAAGCTCTACCTGCGCACCGGCGCACGCCATGGCATCTACGATGTGGAAATGATGGCTGTCGTCTATCTGGGCGACGCCGCGCCGGAGACCGTTGCCCAGCTCTACCGCCAAAAGAGCGCCGGGCTGACCTGGGAATGCGAAAGCTACCCAATGGCAAACGGCAACACTGCGCTGATTCCGCACTGCACCAGCAACCCGAACTCGATGCCCTATGTGCAGTCCAGCGCCTATTTTGCGCAGGATGGCATTTTGTATCAGGTTTATTGCAGGCCACACACGGACGGCCTGGATTACAGCGTCAAGCAGGAGGATATCTGGGCCGAACTGAAGGTGGTGCTGAATGGGTTTACATAATACGCACCTGGAAAACCTTGCAAAAAACGCTTGACAACTGTGTGATATCATGTTATATTGTTAGCGTTAGTTAAAGCTAACCATAGCAAGTCCCCCTTTAGGAACCATAGCCCGCACAGTGCGGTTCTCTCCCCGTGCTGTGCGGTTTTATGGGGACTTTGGTTAGCGTATGCTAACTATTGCAGAGGATAAGGAGCCGTCTCATGGCAGAACGTACCCGCGTTACCCCCAGCCCGCGCAGCTTCGCCTGCGATTTGGCAACCCTGTGTGCCCCCACGCTGGCCGGGCTCAAACCCGCCAGCCTCTTCCGCTACCAGCCCGCGCCCGGGCAGGACGCCGCCGACATGGCCGCCGCCTGGCACGCAGCGCTCGCGCCCCGCGGCGTCACGGTGCGGGTGCTCAAGCAGTGTCCGCGTACCGGGGCCGTGCTGGTCTATGTTTACCGCCCCGCGCGGGTGGCAAGACTGCTGGCAGCCCCCCGCACGCTGGACTTTCTGGCAGGGGAGGGGTACGCCCTCGGCACTGCGGACGCCCTGCTGAATCAGCTGGCCGACCGGCTGTGCTGCGAGGGGGAATTCCCGCATGAGATCGGCGTTTTCTTAGGCTACCCGCTGGCGGATGTCATCGGTTTTATCGAGAATCGCGGCAAAAACTTTACGGCCTGCGGCTACTGGAAGGTCTACACCGACCCCACCGCCGCCCAGGCAGAGTTTGACCGCTACAAAAAATGCGAGCGCATCTACGCCCGCTGCTATTACAACGGCACCCCGATCCGGCGGCTGACTGTGGCCGCCTGACGATGCACCATAAAGAATGTACAAAGGAGTAGTTTACTATGAGCAAGATCGCAGTTATCTATTGGAGCGGCACCGGCAACACCGAGGCCATGGCTGATTTGGTCGCTAATGCAGCAACCGCTGCCGGCGCAGCTGTTGACAAGTTCACCGCATCTGAGTTCAATGCTGCCTCCGCCGGCGACTACACCGGCTTTGCGCTGGGCTGCCCCGCCATGGGCGCTGAGCAGCTGGAAGAGAGCGAGTTTGAGCCGATGTATCAGGATCTGCGCAGTTCCCTGAGCGGCAAGCCTGTCGGCCTGTTCGGCTCCTACGGCTGGGGCGACGGCGAGTGGATCCGCACCTGGGCCGAGGATGCCGAGGCTGCCGGTGCCCGCATGGTCGTTGAGCCTGTCATGGCCAACGGTGCCCCCGACGGCGACGCCGAGACTGCCTGCGCAGCCCTGGGCACCGCCCTTGCCAACGCGTGATATTCTCCATATCCATCATACCTGGGAGGGGCAGCAATGCCCCTCTTCTTTTTTATGTAAAGCCTTTTCCCCTGGGAGAAGGCCGGATGAGGGGCGCATTTGCCATAGCAACCCGTTCATAGGCAATAACGCCGCCCATGTAGGGGCCGGGTATGTCTGGCCCTCGGCTTACCCGCAATATCTTCCTTCAAAGAGAGGTCTGGCAAGGCCGCCCCTCATCAGCCCGCTTCGCGGGCAGCTTTCCCCAAGGGGGAAGCCTTTGCTTGCAGCATCCAAAAAGTTCCTACTTGACAATCTCGCAAAGTTAGTATATCCTAAGTTCGATTAGAAAACACTAACCTGGAGGTTATCGTATGGCAAACGTTATTATTGTTTTGATCCTGGTCGTGGCTGTTGTCTACGGCATCTACAACTATGTACATCACCTGAACCATGGCGGCGGCTGCTGCGGTGAGCATGACGCCCCCGCTAGGAAGGTCAAGGCCGCCGACACCAACAAAAGCCATTACCCGCACCGCCTGGTCATGGGTGTGGACGGTATGACCTGCCAGAACTGCCAGCGCCATGTGGAGAACGCCCTGAACGCCATGACGGACACCCTGGCCGAGGCAGACCTGAGCGCCCAGAAGGTGACGGTCTGGACCAAGGCCGACGCCGACGAAGACGCCATCCGTCAGGCCATCCGCGATGCCGGTTATCTGCCCCTGCGCACGACGGAGAAAGAGTAAACACATTGGGTATGTCTGTCCCCCTACAACTCTACTAAAAGGAACCACAAACTATGATGATAAACAAACGCCTGATCGCCATGATGGGCGATTCCAAACGGTATATCGCGCGGAATGTGGCGCTGCAATGGGTGGCGCTGTTGGCCAATATTGCCATGATCTTTGCCGTGTCTGCGTTTTTGGCGGGGCTTGTGTACGGCCAGGGCAGTCTGTCCGCCGCGCTGCTTGTGCTGCTGGGTGCGCTCGTCGTGCGGTTCTTCTGCACCCGGGGCGCGGCTTCGGCCAGCTACAACGCCAGCCGCACCGTGAAAAAGACGCTGCGCGCCGCCATCTATGAAAAACTGCTGCGCCTGGGCGGCAGCTACACCCAGGCCGTGCCCACCGCCGAAGTCCTGCAGCTGGCGGGCGAGGGCGTCGAACAGCTCGAGACCTACTTCGGCGCGTACCTTCCGCAGTTTTTCTACGCCATGCTCGCGCCCCTCACACTGTTTATCGCGCTGGCCCCGGTCAGCCTGCGGGCAGCGGTCATTTTGATGATCTGCGTGCCGCTGATTCCGGTTTCCATCGTGGCTGTGCAGAAATTTGCCAAAAAACTGCTGGGCAAATACTGGGGCCAGTACGCCGCGCTGGGTGACAGCTTTCTGGAAAACCTTCAAGGGTTGACCACACTCAAAATCTACCAGGCAGACGAAGCCCGCCATGCGGCCATGAACCGCGAGGCCGAGCATTTCCGCAAGGTGACGATGAAAGTCCTGACGATGCAGCTGAACTCCATCATCGTTATGGACGTCATCGCCTACGGCGGCGCGGCGCTGGGCATTGCCGTGGCGGCTAAAGAGTTTGCCGCGGGCCGCGTGGGTTTGCAGGGCGCGCTCTGCATTTTGCTGTTGTCGGCGGATTTCTTCCTGCCCATGCGCGCGCTGGGGTCGTATTTCCACGTCGCCATGAACGGCATGGCCGCCAGCGATAAAATTTTTAAGCTGCTGGATCTGCCCGAGGGCGACGCCAGGACCGCCGAGATCGGCACGGACTGCGCCATTGCCTGCCGTGACCTGCACTTTGGCTACACCGCCGAAAAAGAGACGCTGCACGGCTTGAATCTCGACTTTCCCCAGGGCAGCTTTACGGCGCTGGTGGGCGAGAGCGGCTGCGGCAAATCGACGATTGCTGCTGTACTGACCGGCCGCGCAGCTGGCTACACCGGCAGCGTAACCATCGGCGGGCAGGAACTTTCCGCCGTCAACGAAGCAAACCTTTTGAAAAACGTGACCCTCGTCAGCCTGGGCAGCCATCTGTTCAAGGGTACGGTGGCAGACAACCTGCGGATGGCCGCACCCGACGCTGACGACGGCGCACTGTGGGGCGCGTTGGAACAGGTCAACCTCGCAGATTTCCTGCGCAGCGCGGACGGCCTGAACACCCAGCTGGCCGAAGGCGGCAGCAACCTGTCCGGCGGCCAGCGGCAGCGTCTGGCGCTGGCCCGCGCCCTGCTGCATGACAGCCCCATCTATATCTTTGACGAAGCCACGTCCAATATCGACGTAGAGAGCGAGAACGATATCATGGCGGGTATCCATCGTCTGGCCGGGCGCAAGACGGTCATTTTGATTTCCCATCGCCTGGCCAACGTCACGAAAGCGGACAATATTTACGTGCTGGATCATGGACACTTGGCCGGACAGGGCACACACGAAGCACTGCTGGTCCAGGGCGGGCTGTACGCCGACCTGTGGAACCGCCAGCAGGCACTGGAAAACTACGGAAAGGGGGCGCAGTGATGGAAAACAAACGCACGCGCGGCAATTTCAACGTCATGTGCCGCCTTGTGGGGCTGGTCAAGCCGCTGGCCCCGGTCATGGTATGCGCCGTTCTGCTTGGTGTGGCGGGCTTTCTTTGCGCTATCTTTATCCCGGTTCTGGGCGTCTATGCGCTGCTGGACACGCTGTTGGCCGCCGCGCCTATTGCCCTTGGCACCGTATGTATTTTGCTGCCGATTTTGGCCGTAGCCCGCGGCGTGCTGCACTACGCCGAGCAGGGCTGCAACCATTTTATTGCCTTCAAGCTGCTGGCCCTCATCCGCGACAAGGTCTTTGGCGTGCTGCGCCAGCTGGCCCCCGCGAAGCTGGAAGGCCGCGACAAGGGCGACCTGATTGCCGTGCTGACCGCCGACATTGAACTGCTGGAAGTTTTCTACGCCCACACGATCTCGCCCATCTGCATTGCGGTCATCGTAAGCATCGTTATGGCGTGCTTTATGGGCAGTTATGCGCCGCTGCTGGGGCTCTACGCCGCCCTGGCCTACGCCATTATCGGCATCGGTGTCCCGGTGGCCGCCGCCAAGGGTTCGCGCAAGTCTGGTGAGAATTTTCGTGCGGAGTTCGGCGCTCTGAACGGTTTTGTGCTGGACAGCTTGCGCGGCGTGCGGGAAAGCCTGCAATACAACGACGGTGCGCACCGCTTAGCGCAGATCAACCAGCGCACCGACGCACTGGCCGGGCAGGAGCGCCGCCTGAAAGAGGCTGGCGGCACGGCACAAGCCGTGACCGGGGCCATCATCCTGCTGCTGGACGGCGGTATGCTGGCGCTGACGGGGTCCTTGTGCGCGTCGGGGACCATCGGTTTTGACGGTGCGCTGGTCTGCACCGTGGCGCTCATGAGCAGCTTTGGCCCGGTCATTGCGCTGGCAAACCTCGGTACCGGGCTGCAAAACACCTTTGCCGCAGGCAACCGCGTGTTGGACATCCTTGATGAGCAGCCCGCCGTGAAAGAAGTCGTCGGCGGCAAGGACATTGTGTTCAGTGGTGCCGACGCCCGCCGCGTGACCTTCGGCTACGGCGACAGCGAGATCTTAAAGGAAGTCACGCTGCACATCCCGCAGAACCAGGTCGTGGGCATCACCGGCCGCAGCGGCAGCGGCAAATCCACGCTGCTCAAGCTGCTCATGCGGTTCTGGGATACCGATTTGGGCAGGGTGGAGATTTCCGGCGAAAACATCAAGGGCATCAACACAGCGTCGCTGCGCGCAGCGGAGAGCTTTGTCGAGCAGGATACCGTGCTGTTCCATGACAGTATTGAGGAAAATGTCAAAATCGCTAACCGGGACGCGACCCATGAGCAGGTCGTGGAGGCCTGCAAAAAGGCGTCCATCCACGACTTTATCATGACGCTGCCCCAGGGCTACGACACTTCCGTCGGTGAGCTGGGCGATACCCTCTCGGGCGGCGAGCGGCAGCGCCTTGGCGTGGCGCGGGCATTTTTGCATGACGCACCGTTCATTCTGCTGGACGAACCGACAAGCAATCTCGACAGCCTGAACGAGGCGGTCATCCTGCACAGCCTGGCTGAGGAACGCGCAAACAAGACCGTCGTGCTGGTATCCCACCGGGCATCGACGATGCGTATTGCCGACACGACCTATTCGGTCGAGAATGGGAGAATGAGCTGATGGCCGGCAAGAACGTTGTAGGGGGCGGTGTTCCCGACACCCCGGAGAAAAAGCGCCGGCAGGAGAAAGAAACGGTCGGCCTGATGATCGAGCTGTACTGCCGCGGCAACCACGGCACGCCGAAAGGCCAGCTCTGCCCCGACTGCGCGGCCCTGCGGGACTACGCCGATGCGCGGGTGGACCACTGCCCGCACATGGCGACCAAGACGTTTTGCAGCGTCTGCAAGGCCCATTGCTATAAGCCCGAAATGCGGGAGCAGATCCGCCAGGTCATGCGTTGGAGCGGCCCGCGGATGCTGTTCCACCATCCCGTGCTGGCGGTACGGCATCTTGTGGAGACAAGGAAACAGAAGAAGGCGCAATAAATACGCACAGGGCAGGGGGGACCTTGCCCTGTTTTGTATTGTAGGGGGGCGTCGTCAAGCGGTCAAGACCCTTCCCTGCAAATCCGTTGGATAATGGGGCTGCCGCCGTAAACGCTGCGGGTCGGGCATGCCCGGCCCCTACGACTCTATAAATGATGTACACGGCAACACCCGCCGCCAAGCATTTACGATTTATTCAAATTTTGCAAAGGTTAGTTATGGATAACTGTGCAATCTTCCAAAAGTGTTCGCCATGCCTAACTCACATCTTGACACCGGGAGTTAGTGGTGGTAAACTACCGACATAAGCGGTTAGAACGTTCTAACCGCGTGCTTTCATCCAATATGTTAGCATAGGCTAATGTGTTGCAGACTTGCAAAAAAGGGGAGTGTATGGAATGCCTTTGACGATGTCTAAAGCAGGCGATACCGTTACCATCCAGAAGATCACCGGCAAGGACGAAGTCCGCCAGCATCTGGCCGAGCTGGGTTTTGTTGTGGGCGAGACCGTTACCGTTGTCAACGAGATCAGTGGCAACCTCATCATCCAGGTCAAGGAAGCCCGCATTGCGCTGGATAAAACCCTGGCCATGCGTATTATTGTCGGCTGATAAAAAGGGAATCTCAGCCATAGGCTGTTTGATTTATTGTACCTTAAGAGGAGGAACAAAGTATGAAGACTCTGAAAGATGCACAGGTCGGCGAGACCGTCACCGTTGCCAAGCTGCATGGCGAAGGCCCTGTCAAGCGCCGCATCATGGACATGGGCCTGACCAAGGGCACCAAGGTCTACGTCCGCAAGGTAGCCCCCCTGGGCGACCCGATGGAACTGACCGTCCGTAACTACGAGCTCAGCGTCCGCAAGGCTGATGCTGAAATGATCGAGGTTGAGTAAATTTCAGAAAGGGGTATAATCAATGGCAATTAAAATTGCTCTGGCAGGCAACCCGAACTGCGGCAAAACCACCCTGTTCAACAGCCTGACCGGTTCTAACCAGTATGTCGGCAACTGGCCCGGCGTTACCGTTGAGAAGAAGGAAGGCAAGCTGAAGGGCCACGACGACGTCGTGATCCAGGACCTGCCCGGTATCTACTCTCTGTCTCCCTACACGCTGGAGGAAGTTGTCGCTCGCGGCTACCTCGTCAACGAGAAGCCCGATGCCATCCTGAACATCATCGATGGTACCAACATCGAGCGTAACCTCTACCTGACCACCCAGCTGATCGAGCTGGGCATCCCCGTTGTCATGGCAGTCAACATGATCGACCTGGTCCGCAAGAACGGCGACAAGATCGACCTGAACAAGCTGTCCAAGGAGCTGGGCTGCGAGGCCGTCGAGATCTCCGCCCTGAAGAACGAGGGCAGTGAGAAGGCCGCTGAGATGGCCGTCGCCGCCGCCAAGAAGGGCAAGGCCGGTGAGCTGCCTCACGTCTTTACCGGCAGTGTTGAGCACGCCATCGCCCACATTGAGGAGTCCATCCAGGGCAAGGTCGATGACCGCTTTCTGCGTTGGTACGCCGTCAAGCTGTTTGAGCGTGACGACAAGGTGCAGGCCGAGCTGAACCTGAATAAAGAGCTGCTGGATCACCTCGACGCACACATCGCTGACTGCGAGAAGGAGATGGATGATGACGCCGAGAGCATCATCACCAACCAGCGCTACGCTTACATCAACGGTGTTGTTGACAAGGCCGTCAAGAAGAAGCCCCGCACCGAGAACCTGACCGCCTCCGATAAGATCGACCAGATCGTCACGAACCGTATTCTGGCGCTGCCGATTTTCGCAGCCATCATGTGGCTGATGTACGCCATCGCGATGGGCACCTCCGTTGCGGACGGCGGCATCGGCATCGGCACCTTTGCCACCGACTGGACCAACGATGTTCTGTTCGGCGAGATCGTCCCCAACGCTCTGGGCGGCCTGCTGGAGTCCATCGGCGTGGCTGGCTGGCTGTACGGCCTGATCATGGACGGCATCGTCGCCGGTGTCGGCGCGGTCCTGGGCTTCGTTCCCCAGATGCTCGTTCTGTTCTTCCTGCTGTCCATCCTCGAGGATGTCGGCTACATGGCCCGTGTCGCCTTCATCATGGACCGTATCTTCCGCCGCTTCGGCCTGTCCGGCAAGAGCTTCATCCCCATGCTGGTTGGTACCGGCTGCGGCGTTCCCGGTGTTATGGCTTCCCGTACCATCGAGAACGAGCGTGACCGCCGTATGACGATCATGACCACCTGCTTCATTCCCTGCGGTGCCAAGATGCCCATCATCGGCCTGATCGCAGGTGCTCTGTTCGGCGGCAGCAGCTGGGTCGCCACCTCTGCTTACTTCATCGGCTTTGCAGCCATCATCATCTCCGGCATCATCCTGAAAAAGACGAAGCTGTTCGCCGGTGATCCCGCTCCCTTCGTTATGGAGCTGCCTTCTTACCACGTGCCCGCCTGGGGCAACGTCCTGCGCGCCACCTGGGAGCGCGGCTGGTCCTTCATCAAGCGTGCCGGCACCGTCATTCTGGCTGCCACCATCATCCTGTGGTTCCTGCAGGGCTTCGGCTTCGAGAACGGCGCGTTCACGATGGTCGAGGATCAGGACAACTCCATCCTGGCTATCGTTGCAAGCGCAATTTCCTGGATCTTCATCCCGCAGGGCTTCGGCAACTGGCGTGCAACCGTCGCGTCCATCTCCGGCCTGATTGCCAAGGAGAATGTCGTCGGTACCTTCGGTGTTCTGTATCACTATGCTGACGAGCTGTCTGACAACGGCGACGAGATCTGGCCCGAGGTTGCTGCCAGCTTCACCGCGATCTCCGCTTACAGCTTCATGATCTTCAACCTGCTGTGCGCTCCCTGCTTCGCTGCTATGGGCGCCATCAAGCGCGAGATGAACAACGGCAAGTGGACTGCCATCGCCATCGGCTATATGTGCCTGTTTGCCTACTGCGCTTCTCTGGTCGTCTACCAGATCGGCGGTCTGATCACCGGTGAGGTCAGCTTCAACTTCTTCACCATCGTGGCAGTCGCCATCATTGCCATGACGATCTACCTGCTGTTCCGCCCCAACAAGTACGAGGGCGTCAACGAGGTTCAGTTCAACTCCAAGAAAGCTGTTGCTTCCAAATAATTTTGAGTGTATAATGCTTCCGGAAAGGAGCGATTTCTTATGATGGAATTTCTGGCCACCAACTTTAACCTGTCCACGATCATCGTCTCGATCATCGTCTTCGGCGGTACCGGCTGGCTTCTGTATCATGAACACAAGACCGGCGGCCTTGGCTGCTGCGATGGCTCCTGCGGGGGCGGCGGATGCGGCGGTCACGGCGGATGCACAGGGAACTGCAAACCCTGCGGCCGTGCCTGCCACAGCAACTAAACATAATAGTGCCTGAAAAGGGGCGCGGGTCCGTTCGTGGCCTGCGTCCCTTTTTGACGGTTAAAGGAGCGAAATGCCATGACCCTGACCGATTCCAACCTGCGGTATCTGCTGGCCATCCACCGGTTGGCCAAGCAGAACACCGACGTCTCGCCTTTGGCACTGGCGCAGGCCATGGGCGTGACCAAGCCCAGTGTTACCAGCATCCTGACCAGCCTGATGAAGCAGGGGGTCATTGTGCGGCGGCGGTACGGCAAAATCTATATCACTGACCGCGGCGTGCTCTACGCCCGGTATTACGACGACCTGGTCGAGACAATTTTACAGCATTTCCCCTTGGCGGACATGGGCTTTACCCCAGAGGAATGCCGCAACGCCGCGATTGCCATGGCGGTAGCCCTGCCCGCGAAGGAAATTGACGAGAAGTGCAAAACGCTGTACGACAACGAGAACAGTTAAACCGACAGGACTCCATGTAGGGGCCGCACATGTGCGGCCCGCCGCCTTTCCATAGATGCTCGTCTGCCCCACACGCAAGGGCCGGGCATGCCCGGCCCCTACCGCACCGCGTAAAAACCCTATTGCACACTCGCCCGAATTGTGGTAAAGTTAAACTATATAAAGGTATAAATAAGAGGGAGACTATCATGCAGCTGAATCCGCATTACGCAGAACTGAACGAGAGCTATCTCTTCAGCACCATCGCCCACAAGGTGGCCGACTACCAGAAGGCAAACCCGGACGCCGACATCATCCGTTTGGGCATCGGCGACGTCACCCTACCGCTGGCGGCATCCGTGACCGAGGCCATGCACAAAGCCGTCGAGGAGCAGGGCCACAAGGGCACCTTCCACGGCTATATCCCCAGCGAGCAGGGCTATGAGTTCCTGCGCAGCGCCATCCAAAACTATTACACCGGTCACGGCGTTGCACTGGATATGGCGGAGATCTTCATTTCTGACGGTGCCAAAAGCGATCTGGGCAACCTGCTGGATCTGTTCAGCCAAGACAACACGATTCTCGTTCCCGACCCGGTCTACCCGGTCTACGTGGACGACAACGTCATGGCCGGCCGCAAGATTTTGTACCTGCCCGCCACAGCGGAGAACAACTTCCTGCCGATGCCCGACGAAGCGCCCCATGCGGATATCGTCTACATTTGCAGCCCCAACAACCCCACCGGCGCGACCTACTCCGTCGAACAGCTGAAAGCCTGGGTCGCCTGGGCCAAGACTAACGACGCGGTCATCCTATTTGATGCCGCCTACGAGTGCTTTGTTTCCGAACAGGGCCTCGCCCGCAGCATCTACGAGGTCGAAGGCGCGAAGGAAGTCGCCATCGAGGTATGCAGCTTCTCCAAGATTGCTGGCTTCACCGGCACGCGCTGCGGCTACACGGTCGTGCCCAAGGCGCTGGCCGACGGCAAGCTGAACAAGATGTGGCTGCGCCGCCAGACCACCAAGTTCAACGGCGTTGCCTACGTCGTCCAGCGTGGTGCCGAGGCCGTCTTTACCGAGGAAGGCATGAAGGAGATCCAGCAGAACCTCGACTACTACCGCGCCAACGCCGCCGTCATTGCGGCTGCGCTGGACGAGGCAGGCATCTGGTACTGCGGCGGCAAGAACAGCCCCTACATCTGGCTGCGCTGCCCCAACAACATGGGCAGCTGGGAGTTCTTTGACTGGCTGCTGGAAAACGCCCACGTGGTGGGCACCCCCGGCGAGGGCTTCGGCCCCTGCGGCAAGGGCTATTTCCGTTTAACGGCGTTCGGCGATGCCGAGCGCACTAAGGAAGCCGCTGCGCGCATCAAAAACGCGCTGGCTGCACTGTAAAACTGCGGGAGGGATCAGCATGAAACCGAATGAAGAGATCATGGAATTCCTGAAAGAGAATCCTACATTCTACCTTGCCACCGTCGAGGGGTATCTGCCCCGCGTGCGGCCCATCGGCTTTGCCATGTGGTACAACGACCACCTGTGCATCGGCCTGGGCAAGCACAAGGCCGCCTACAAGCAGCTGCTGGACAACACGAACCTGGAAATCTGCGCCGCCAATGACCGCGGCGAGTGGATGCGCATTCAGGGCACCGCAAACTTTGACAACAGCCCCGAGGCGCAGGCCGCGGCCTTCCAGACCATGCCCCAGCTGGCCGACCTCTACAACGAGGAGACCGGCCACAAGCTCGGCATTGTCTACCTTGACCACATTTCCGCCAAGCTCTTCTCCATGTCCGGCGTCGTGAAGGACATCATGAGTTATTGATACCGTAAACAGGTATAAAAAATCCCGGCACGCAGGATTTTGCGTGCCGGGAATTTTTTATCGTATCTTACTTTTCCTGCTCTGCGAACAGCTGGGGGGCTGCCTTGTAGATCAGCACCGCAGCAATCGTAGTCAGGATGGTCTCGGGCAGCATATAGCTGCCGTTGTAGGTCAGGCTGTACGTCCAGGCGGGCAGGCCGTCGCTCAGGTTGCCCCAAATCAGCACGCCGGACAGGAAGCTGCACAGGAAGCGGATGCCGCACACCGCCGCCGTGCCGACAGCCACACCAGCCAGGCGGTTCTTAAACGGCTTGGCAATGGCGCAGGCCAGGCCAAGCAGGGTAAAGGCCAGCACATAGTCCAACAGGATCATACCCACCAGCGGCAGCAGACCGGGGGCCGGGGGTGCGTAGAAGCCCAGCAGCATCTGCAAAAGGCTGTTGACGAAGCCGGTGAACAGGCCCCATTTCACGCCGTGGCGGAAGGAAATCAGGATAAAGGGCAGCATACTCAGCAGCGTAATGGAGCCGCCGTTGGGCATCTCGAAAATTTTGATGTTCGCCAACACAGTGCCCAGGGCGATCATCAGGGCGCACTCAACGAGAGTGCGGGTCTTGGAATAGGTTTTGGACATGGATTCCACTCCTCAAAAAAATGTAACATAAAAACAAGAAAGCGCCCACAACATACATTGCAGGCGCAAAAGCGTTATGACTGGTGGGTCAAACTTCCTACGCCGGCATTACCCGGATCAGGTTCAAGGCGACCCGAAACTGCGGTTTGTTTCGATCTCAGCCGAGGATGCCCCTCAGCGCCCCTGTTTTTATGTCCAGTTTCCATTATACACGACGGCGGGCGTTTGTCAAGCGCGGCAGTTTAATAATTCACACACAGTTTCTCCCACAATTTCACACCTGTTCAACAAGGTTCTGCCATTGTTCTGGTGCAGGGCACCAGCGAGTATACTGTGACCGTGGAGGATTATTCTACGACTGTGGACGCTGCCAACGCCAGCGTCAGCGTGACGTTCAGCGAGTATGAGGTGGAGAAGGCGTAAGGCAACACCGCATAATTCCCGCCTTACGGCTTAAGCACCGCTCCGGCGGCT
>OBLF01001707.1_pt1 | contig 16814 bp, 11 predicted proteins | sample 1519231 | NCBI WGS metagenome assembly OBLF01 (sample SAMEA2602895, study PRJEB22501) | metagenome | reverse complement strand
TGCTGACCACCGCCGGCCTGGTGACCGGCCGCGACCCGAAGGACATCGCCGAGGAAATCGGCGACTCCGGTGCAGGCGCGCTGAAGAAGTACGTGATCGAATCCGTGAACGAGTTCCTGGCCCCGCACCGCGAGCGCCGCGCCGAATTGGCCAAGGATATGGATTCCATCCGCGACATCCTGCATGACGGCAACAAGCGCGCGAACGAAATCGCCAATGAGACGCTGCAGCAGGTGCGCGACGCCATGGGCATGCGCTACTAAGTTTGCAATCGGCATCCTGACGCGTTAGCGGATTGGCCGTGTTCCTCCGGGAGCACGGCCAATCCGCTTATTCATGGCAGATTCAGAGGCTACCGTTCTGCTAGGTGGCTTATTTGTGGCATGGAAAACGGGAAACCCCGTGTATGTCCGTCGGAATTCCAATGGACATACACGGGGTTTCCTGAATCAGGTGCCACAAACAAGCCACTTGACATTTCCCTGTTGTCGGAATCTGCCATAAACAAGCGACACGGCACCAAAGGCCGACCTTCGGCGTTGCAGGAGGTGCAACACCCACCGCGGGGCGATTCAGATCTGCGAGCGCTTCTCCCCTGCGGCGATTTCGGCGGCCACGAGGTCGTCGTCCACGTGGCGGTCGTCCGGATCGTCGAGATAGTGGTCGAATTCGTGCAGCACTTCCGCGCTTGGCGCGGGCGTAAGCAGCGAGACCACCACGATGAACAGCAGCGAGACGATGAACGCCGGCAGCAGCTCGTAGATGGCGAAGATGCCACCGAGCGGCTTGACGAGGTTGTGCCAGATGAGCACGGTGGCCGTGCCGGACAGCATGCCCGCGATCGCGCCGTACTTGTTGGTGCGCCTCCAGTACAGCGAGGTGAGCATCAGCGGTCCGAAGGATGCGCCGAGGCCGGCCCACGCGTACGAGACCACTTGGAAGATCGAGGAGTTCTGGTCGAACGCCACCACGATGCCGAAGATGAACATGACGAGCAGCGTGATGCGCGCCACCATCATCACCTGGCGGTCGGTGGCCTTGCGATGCAGCAGCCCGTGGAAGATGTTCTCGCCGACGGCCGAGGCGCCGATGATCATGTACGAGGACGAGGAGCTCATGGACGCGGCGAAGATGCCGGATACGACGATGCCGCACATGAAGCTCGGCAGCAGCGCCTGCGACACCACGATGAAGATGTTCTCCGCGGCCGCCTGCGTGGCGAACTGCGTCGGCATCATGGCACGGCCGACCAGGCCGATGCACACGCCGCACGCCAGCGAGATCACGCACCACGTGGTGGCGATGATGCGGGATTTCTTGATTTCCTCGGAACTGCGGATGGACAGGAACCGCACGAGCACCTGCGGCATGCCGAAGTAGCCCAGGCCCCACGCGAGCATGGAGATGATGGTGATGATGCCGTAGTCGGCGGGCGCGCCGAACATGGCCTGTCCGGCCTTGACGATCTGCTCGCCGGCGTCGTTGAGGATCGGCGTGGCCACATGCGTGCCGTCGAGGAATCCCGGAATGCCCTTGAGGAAGGCGACGGTGTTGTCGATGCCGCCGGCGGACGCCACGGAGCCGATGAACACCACGGCCAGCGCGAAGAACATGAGCAGGCCCTGGATGAAGTCGGTCACGACCACGGACAGATAGCCGCCGATGATGGTGTACGCGAACACGATGGCGGCGCCGATCACCATGGTCAGGTGGTAGTCCCAGCCGAACAGCGTGGAGAAGAGTTTGCCGACGGTCACGAAGCAGCTGCCGACGTACACGCAGAAGAATACGAGGATGATGAGCGCAGCGATGGTGGATACGATATTGCGATCGTCATGGAAGCGCTTGGAGAAGAAGTCGGGAATGGTGATCGCGTCGCCGGCCACCACGGAGTAGCGGCGCAGACGGCGTGCGACGAGTTTCCAGTTGAGGTAAGTACCAAGCGCCAGACCGATGGCCGTCCACATTGGGTCGGCCGCGCCGGTGAAGTAGGCGACGCCCGGCAGGCCCATAAGCAGCCAGCCGCTCATGTCGGAGGCTTCCGCGCTCAATGCCGTCAGCCACGGTCCGACGCCACGCCCACCCGCGAAATACTGTTTGGTGGAGGAATTGGACCTCTTGGAGTAGACGAAGCCGATGGTCAGCATGGCCGCGAAGTACAAGACCATGGCCAGCAGCACCCAGAAATCTTTGGTTACCAAGTGTTTTTACCCTTCTGCAGGTTATTAAATGTCGTAGCGCCAGGATTTATCGGTCACTACTCGTGCCATCGCCAGGCCGATCGGCAGGCAGATGATCACCATGAACGCACGGAACGCCCAATCGAGCGCGTTCAGCGTATCGAACTGGCCGAGGTGGAACATGGCCTGATACATATACAAACCGGGCACCATGATCACAATAGACGGAACCGTCAGGCAGATGCGCGGATATCCCAAATGCGGAGCAAGCAGGCCGTGGCGCACCGCCGAACGCCATGCGGAGGCGAGCAGGCCGGCAAGGAACGCGCCGATGAACGCGCCGGCTTCCGCGGGCACGCCCAAGTCGACGATCTCCAATCGCAAGGTATCGGTGATGGCGCCGATGGTGGCTGCGACGAGGCACATGCGCTGCGGCGAATTGAACATCACGGAGAAGCCCCACACACCGATGAACGCGAACAGCATGCGCAGCAGGCAGTTGATGACGGGGTTCAGTCCGAGCGGCTCGAATCCCTGCGGATTCAGGTGCACGATCGAAGCGACCATCCAGCCTGCCAACGTGGCCATCAGAATGATGCACAGCACGTAGGTGAGTCGTTGCACGCCTGATGGGAAGTCGATTTTCGCCATGTCAAGTCCGCCGGTTATCAGCGGGAATCCGGGGATGACGAACAGCATCGCGCCGATATACGCGGTGTCGTGCTGCAAGGCGATCGGATCGAACAGGCCGATCAGTCGCAGCATGCCGGTGCATGCCAGCGCGGCGACGGCCACGCAGACGAACGTCACGAAGAATTGGTTGAGATGGTGGGCGAACAGGCGGCGACGCAGCCAGTGGCCGAGGCCGGCGCCGACGAACGCGCCGATCATGTCGTACGGGCCGCCGCCGAGCAGGAACACGAAGGATGCGCAGGCGCAGGCGGACGCGAGTCCCGCGAAGGCCGGCGAATACAGCGGTTTGCGACGCTCGATCATGTCGAGTCGCTCGTGCGCCTGCCGTACGGTGACGCCTTGCGATTCGCCCGCGGCTTTCCCGATATGGTCGAAATGCTCGGCATATTCCTTCGGCGGTTTGCAGTTGCGGTTCTTACGCGGCTTTTCCGCGACCGAATCGCCATTGCTACGTCCGGCCGCGGCCGCCGCCTCGATATCGCGCATGTGCAGCGGACGTGCGGTGGAATCGCCTTCCCGCGCGCGTTCCGTGACCATTTCCAGCGCGTCGAGCACGGGATCGTCGGAACCTTCCTGGTTCTGCTCGGCCTTCTGCCGTTCCTTGAGCTGCTTGGACAGTTCGGCCGACACCTGCGAGGCGTCGCGCTTGTCGAGATGCTGCATCAGCCCTTCGGAAACGTCGGATTGGCTGTGGTACATAGAGCCTTTGCCGAGGTTGACGTTGAACCAGTCGGCGAAGTGCTCGAGCAGCCAGATGCGTTCGGTGTTGACGCCGGTGGTCGGCAGGTCGACGACTTCGGTGATGCGGTCCTTGCCGTCCGTGCAGGAGGCTTCGATGTCGGTGAGGTTCACGTCGGCGCGCACGTGCACGCCCAGCGGATAGGCGATGCGGTGCATCATTTCGCGTACGCGGAAGCTTCCGGTGCCCGCGCCGAGATCGAGCATGCCGACGCGTACGATCACGCTGGCTTTTGCTGCGATTCCCGCTTCAGCGACCGGCTTGTCCCAATCCCGTTCGATATCTTCCATATCGAGCGGAATGGAGTGTGTATGGAATTTGCTGACGGCCGAAGCGCTTTTTTCCGCGCTATCGAAATTCGTCTCATGTTCATGTTCGTATTGTGCGCTCACAAGTTCAGGTCTAACGTGTGGGCTGGTCGGAGGATTTTCGAAATTTCCATCGATTTCACTTTGTGGACACCGTCGGACCACGATGCGGACATTTCCGGTGTTTCCGTAACCAAACTGTCGATTTGCCGAGCATACAATGGGCGTGCATTACCGACCGAACTTAGGGCTGTGGGCTCGCAACAGACGGCCAAAACAATCGCGGAGGTGCCGCGAAGGACCGACAGACCGAGCAACCCGATGGTTTGGAGAAGGAGGTCTGATGACAACTGAAAACGAACAGATCACGCCTGCGGACGCGGCTATCGTCTCGTCCGGCACCGGCACCAAGGGCCCTGAGGAGCGTGATCTTCCCGCATCCCTCAAAGAGGAAATGGATCTGTGTCTGCAGATTCTTCGCGAGGTGCTCGGTGAGTTCGATGAAAACCTGCTGGCCAAGTTCGATGAAGTGCGCGAACACGCGCTGAAGGCCAGTGACGAACGTTTCTCCGGCATTCTTTCGGATACGAATCCCGACCAGGACGACCTGCAGAAGGTGGTCGACATCGTCGACAAGATGGATGTCCACGACGCCCAACTGCTGGCTCGCGCCTTCACCACCTACTTCCATCTGGCCAACCTGTGCGAGGAGAACTACCGCGTCTCCGTACTGCACAGCCGTGAGGCCGCCGTGAATGAGGATCAGGCCGTCGATCCGGTGAACGAAATGACCTGCGCCTACCACCAGCTCATCAACGAGATGGGTCCGGCCAGGGCCAAGGAGCTGCTCGACCAGCTCGAGTTCCATCCGGTGTTCACCGCGCATCCGACCGAAGCCCGCCGTAAGGCCGTGGAAGGCAAGATCCGCCGCATCTCCCAGCTGCTCGAAGCGCATAAGCTGCTCGGCGGCTCGGACAAGAAGGAAAACTCCCGTCGACTCTTCAACGAGATCGACGCGCTGTTCCGCACCTCCCCGATCGCGCTGAAGAAGCCGACTCCGGTTGAGGAAGCCGACACCATTCTTGATATCTTCGACAACACGCTGTTCTACACCATTCCGCAGGTCTACCGTCGTTTCGACGACTGGGTCCTCGGAGACAAGGCCGGCCTCGTGCCGCCGGTGTGCCCGGCGTTCTTCCATCCGGGAAGCTGGATCGGTTCCGACCGTGACGGCAACCCGAACGTCACCGCCAAGGTGAGCCGTCAGGTGGCCCGCAAGTTCAGCGACCACGTGCTGGGCGCGCTGGAGATCGAGACCCGCCGCGTCGGCAAGAACCTGACGATGGAGGCCGAGACCACCCCGCCGAGCGCCGAGCTCAAGTCCCTGTGGAACCACCAGAAGGAAATGAGCGAGCGTCTGACCGACAAGGCCGCGCTGATCTCCACCAAGGAGCTGCACCGCGCCGTCATGCTGGTCATGGCAGACCGTCTGAAGGCCACCATCGACCGCGACGCCGACCTCATGTACCACTCCTGCGAGGACTACATCGCCGATCTGAAGACCGTGCAGCGCTCCCTCGCCGAAGCCAACGCCAAGCGTTCCGCCTACGGCCCGCTGCAGGACCTCATCTGGCAGGCCGAGACCTTCGGCTTCCACATGGTCGAGATGGAGTTCCGTCAGCATTCCGTCGTGCATTCCCGCGCTCTGGAGGACATCCGCGAGCATGGCCTGCACGGTGAGCGTGGCGAGCTGCAGCCGATGACCCACGAGGTGCTCGACACCTTCCGCGCGCTCGGTTCCATCCAGAAGCGCAATGGCATCAAGGCCGCCCGCCGTTACATCATCTCCTTCACCAAGAGCGCCCAGAACATCAAGGACGTGTACGAACTGAACCGTCTGGCGTTCTCCCACCCCGAGGATGTTCCGACCATCGACGTGATCCCGCTGTTCGAGCAGCTTGAGGATCTGCAGAACTCGGTGGACGTGCTCGAGGAAATGATCAAGATCCCGGAGGTCCAGGCTCGTCTGAAGGCCACCGGCGGCAAGATGGAAGTCATGCTCGGCTACTCCGACTCCTCGAAGGACGCCGGCCCGACCTCCGCCACCCTTGCCCTGCACTCCGCGCAGGAGCGCATCGCCAAGTGGGCCGAATCGCACGACATCGACCTGACCCTGTTCCATGGCCGCGGCGGCGCCGTCGGTCGTGGCGGCGGCCCGGCCAACCGCGCCGTGCTCGCGCAGCCGGTCGGCTCCGTGAAGTGCCGTTTCAAGCTCACCGAGCAGGGCGAGGTCATCTTCGCCCGCTACGGCAACCCGGTGCTTGCAATCCGCCATGTGGAGTCCGTCGCAGCCGCAACGCTGCTGCAGTCCGCTCCGAGCGTGGAGAAACGCAACACCGAGATGACCAAGAAGTACGCCGACATGGCAGCTCAGCTCGACGAGGCCGCGCACAACCGCTTCCTCGACCTGCTGAACACCGACGGCTTCGCACCGTGGTTCTCCACCGTCACGCCGCTGACCGAAATCGGCCTGCTGCCGATCGGCTCCCGTCCGGCGAAGCGTGGTCTGGGCGCCAAGTCCCTCGACGATCTGCGCACCATTCCGTGGATCTTCTCCTGGGCCCAGGCCCGCATCAACCTGGCCGCATGGTACGGCCTCGGCACCGCGTGCGAGCAGTTCGGCGACCTGAACACCTTGCGTCAGGCGTACGAGGAGTGGCCGCTGTTCTCCACGTTCATCGACAACATCGAAATGTCGCTGGCCAAGACCGACGAGCGCATCGCCAAGATGTACCTCGCCCTCGGCGACCGTGAGGACCTCAACAAGAAGGTTCTCGACGAGATGGAGCTCACCCGCAAGTGGGTGCTCAAGATCGTCGGCGACGAATGGCCGCTGCAGCACCGCCACGTGCTCGGCCAGGCCATCCGCATCCGCTCGCCGTACGTGGACGCGCTGTCCGTCACCCAGGTGCTCGCCCTCGGCTCGCTGCGCAAGCGCGTGGACAAGGAAGAGCTCACGCACGGCCAGAAGGAGAACTACACCTACCTGATCCTGTGCACCGTTTCGGGCGTCGCCGCAGGCCTGCAGAACACGGGCTGATTTTCGGCTGACCGATTGACAAAAGCGAGCGGGGAGGTTCCGTGCCGATCGACGGCGCGGGCCTCCCCGCTCGCGTCATCCGCCCTAGACTGGCCGGCGGCGGGGCACGCCGGGCGGGTGTGCGGAACGGACGCACACGGAACGGGGCACCTCGGCTGATCGGAGGGGACATGGACAAGTCAGCGGATGAGCGCGGGAACACCGGACCAACGGACGGCATCAAGACGAAGGGCGACGCCGGGACACTGGATGCCAAGCTCATAATCACTCGGCGCATCCTATGGTGGATAGGACTGGTGCTGCTGCTCCCATTCACTCTGAATCTGGTCCATTTCGATGGCCCTTACCTGATGTTGGAACGTATCCTATGCGCCATTCCGCCAAAACTAGCAAGCGATCCGTCATCGATCGTCGGCCTTCCCTTGCTTGAGGCGGAATGGTTTCGAGAATTTTTGACACTGGCACTGGGCATAGCTTGCTGGTCTGTGGTTGGAATAACGAAATTAGCCGCAACCAACCCCTCGAGTCATGGAAGGAAGATCTTGGCTGTACGTATCTTCGCCGGAATCATCACCATCACCGTATTGATAGCCACGGGTATTACAGGATTCTTCCTCGCACTGGCACTCCTTATGTAGCAGCTTTCCATTCATCCACCAGAAGGATCCTAAGTAGAAGATAATGTGTGGGCAGATGTGGCATATGCCATATCTGCCCACACATTACACATTATGCGAACTACCGTCTTGGTTGAGCTATGAACGCGGCGAAAGCCCGAGCACTCACTTCAGCTTCTCTCTCAGCAGGAAGCTTGTCTGCACCAGCAGCCTTTTTTAATAAACAAGGACCATACCCTTGCATCTCCGACTACCTAAAATAAGGAGAACAGTGCAGTACATATATCTCACAGCACTTGCCCTGCTAGGATTATGTATGCTTATTTTTCCAAGGCAACTCTGGAAAATAAGCAATTTCCTCTGGACTCAAAAAGGAGATCCGAGCAATCTATACACATCCTTAATGAGAATAAGCGGTGCCGCCTTTCTTGTTTTAGCTCTTATTCTTTTCATCTTCTGCAGACTGCAGTAACACCTACCTGATCCTGTGCACCGTGTCGGGTGTCGCAGCAGGCCTGCAGAACACCGGCTGATTGTAGCCAGTTTCTTTCAGGGTCCCCGTTCGCACTGCCGATCGGGGACCCTTTTTCATACCTATATCTGCCTTATATATGGCAGAATCGGAGCCTTGTCATGAGCCTTCTCGCTTATATATGGCAGACCATCATGCGAAAAACCCACTTCGGGGGTACATTTTTCCGGTTTTTCACCTTTGGGACTGCCATACATAAGCGAAATATCACCGGACAGAACACGAAATCTGCCATACATAAGCGAGATATCGCTCTATTTCCCAGCGAACGGTCAGACCAAAACGTATGATGTTGGCTAGCCTGAACAATGAGGGGTGGAGTCAATGGCAGACGAACTGTTTGTAGACCAGAACGAGGTCGAAGGTACGGCAAGCGGCGCATGGAGCCGCATGCTGGCAGGCAATCGCAGGTTTGCGGAAGGCAAACCGGAACATCCGAATCGTGGCGCCGAAGCACGCGCAGCACTTGTGGACACACACGCACCGGAAGCGGCCGTACTGAGCTGCTCCGACGCGCGGGTAAGCCCGGATATTATTTTCGATTCCGGTCTTGGCGACCTGTTCACGGTTCGCACGGCCGGTCAAATCATCGACGAAGCCGTGATTGCGTCCCTAGAATACGCGGTGACCGTACTCGGCGTACGTTTGCTGGTAGTGCTCGGCCATCAGAATTGCGGTGCGATCAAGCAAGTTTCCAAGGATTACGAAGCGTTACTGCACGAATTGACCGCCGATGCGGAAGATTCGCTGATGGCCGCCGACAGCATTTCCGACATCGACGAACGCATCTGCGATTCGGATTCGATCATGATGCGCACGGTCGGTTTTTCGATTTGGCAGGCGCACGAATCGGAACTGGAATCGGCGGAGGATTTCGAGCGCGTGCACATCGCACGCACCATCGAACAGCTGGTGGAACGTTCCGAAGTGATCCAGCGCGCGCTGGCCGAGGATCGGCTGATGATCACCGGAGCACGCTACCAGCTCGACACCGGCAAGGTGGAAGTGCTGAGCTTCTGACGATTTTCCGGAAAAAGACGGCTTCCGGATCCGTTGCGTCGCGCTGTTTTGACATGCCGTTGCTTTAGATTGGAATCATGTCGCTTGGTTTGAACATCCTTCTGATTTTCATTTTCCTGCTGCTCGGTTCCGTGTTCGCCGGCACCGAACTGGCGCTGGTCAGCCTGCGCGGATCGCAGATCGACCAGATGGAACAGGAGGATGCGCGCGGCAAGCGTGTGGCGCAGATCGCACGCGACCCGAACACGTTCCTGTCCACCGTGCAGATCGGCGTGACGCTGTGCGGCTTCCTGTCCGCGTCGTTCGGCGAATCCTCAATCGCCCCGTATATCGTGCCGGTCATCGAAGACTGGGGTGTGCCGCATAACGTCGCCGCTCCCCTGACCACCATCGCGTTGACGCTGATCATCTCGTATTGCTCGATCGTCATTTCCGAACTGGTGCCGAAGCGTATCGCCATGCAACGCAACGAGCAGATCGCGCGTGCCGTGGTACCTGCGATTCATGTGTTTGCGAAGGTGTGCAAGCCGATTATTTGGCTGATCGGCAAGAACACGAACATTATCGTGCGCTTGCTTGGTTTCGACCCGAACGAAACCGACAGCGAAGTGTCCGACGAAGAGCTGCGCGTACTCGTCAACACCAATACGAACTTGAGCAAGGACGAACGCACGATTCTCGACGACGTGTTCGACGCGTCCGAAACGATTGTGGCCGAAGTGATGCGCCCGCGTGCCGACGTGGTTTTTTTGGATGGCGATATGCCGATTGAGAAGGCGGCCGCATATGTGAGAGAAATGCCGTATTCCCGCTATCCGGTGACCGGCAAGGATTTCGACGATGTGCTTGGTTTCGTGCATGTGCGCGACCTGCTTGACATTCGCGATCCCGAGGCGAAGACGGTTGCCGACGTGACGCGCGAGGGCATTTCGCTGCCGGGCACGTCGAAACTGCTGCCAAGCCTTGAGCTGCTACGTAAGCGCGGCATTCATCTGGCGGTGGTCATCGACGAATATGGCGGTACCGACGGCATCGTCACGTTGGAAGACATGACCGAGGAATTGGTCGGCGACATCCGCGACGAATACGACCTGCCGGAGGAAAAGGGCGGCGAACGCACAGAACGCGCCGCTTTCGTCAATGGCGTGGCCACCATCGAAGGTGGCATGACGATCGAGGATTTCGCGGATTTGACCGGCATCGAGCTGGAAGACGGCCCGTACGAGACGGTTGCCGGCTATTTCCTGGCGCACACCGGCAAAATGGGCGAGGTCGGCGACGTGCTGTCATCCGATGACGGTTATGACATGGTCGTCACCGAAGTGGACGGCCGTCGTATCGAAACGCTGGAAGTGCGTCGGCACACCGCCGATGAGGACGGTTCCGCGGCTGGCGATTCCGCGGCGGACGCCAAGTAACCCAAGCGGCCTCTTACAGCACCACCTGCCGGTTGATGTCGCGGCGCAACTGCCTCCATTGCGGCAGATAGGCGCTCATACGCCTTTGAAAGCCCTCTCCGTGGCCGTTCTCCCACAGGTGGGTCATCTCATGCACCAGCACGTATTCGAGGAATCTAGGGGCCATTAAACCAAGCTGCAGGTTAAGTCGGATACGTCCGGTCTTCGGCGTGCACGATCCCCAACGCGAACTCATCAGACGCAACGTGATATGCGTCGGCGTACGGCCAACAATCGGGCCCCATTTGGCAAGCAACACAGGCAATTGCGATTCGATGTTGCGTTGCGCCCGCGCCTTGGCCTCGTCCGTCCATACGAAAGCGGGCGGGTTGGCGGAAGCGCCAGTATCGCCAATATTGCCGTTTTGCGCACGCTGCGCGTTGAGTTGCGCGTCTCTGGCCTGCCGCATGCTGCATTGCGCCCGTTCGATCCACGGCTTGCATTCCGTCACAAACCGTTCGATAGCGCTTTGCGACATTCGTTGCGGCGCGGAGATGACGATATCCGCGTTCGGCGGTTTGATGCGCAGGTACATGTTTTTGATGGGTTTGCGCACGATGGCCACCCGCATGCCGGCGATGCTCGCCGTCGTTTCGGAAATCACGCGATTGCGGTTGCGATGCCCCACTCCCCTGCCGTAACGGCCGTTACCGCCGTTGCGCTGCCCGTATGTCATGCCTGCATTATGCCACGACACGCCGATGACACGGCGGCACTTGACTTTCCCTGTGATTCAAGTATCATTTCAATTCGTTGTGTTCAAGACACAGCAAGTTGGGCCCGTAGCTCAGGTGGTTAGAGCGCATCCCTGATAAGGATGAGGTCGGAGGTTCAAGTCCTCCCGGGCCCACGTAGATGGTAAGGAAGCGGCACAGCCGCTTTTTTCACCTATGGGGCTATAGCGCAGCTGGTAGCGCATCTGCTTTGCAAGCAGAGGGTCGCCGGTTCGAACCCGGCTAGCTCCACTGCTTAAACCGTTGGAAACGCTAGGTTTCCAGCGGTTTTTCTGTTTTCGCCGTAGAAGCAAATCAAGGCCAATTAAAGCCCCCTAACGCATAGCTAGTGTTGCATATGTGGTGCAAGGAAAATGCGTCATGCCGTACCGTTCGGGCTGCGGCGGATATGCAAACGACTGGTGGTGCAAAGGAGGTTACGACACAATGCCTAGAAGAAACTTCGGAGCCATTCGGAAAATGCGCTCTGGCCGCTTCCAAGCGTCTTATGTGGTCAATGGTGAACGTTTTCCAGCTCCCCACACATTCCAGACCTCAAAGGATGCGGACGCATGGCTTGCGGAAACGCGCAGCGCCATAACACGCGGCGAGTGGCTGCGGCCAGATATGGCAGGGCAGACGTTCCGACATTATGCCCTTACTTGGTTTTCATACCGCAAAGACTCGCTAGCGCCCAAAACCGCACGGCTTTACGCTTCCACGCTGGACACGCTGCTTCTACCGTATTTCGGCCCCATGTCCATGCGGGACATTAGCCCGTTGTCGGTCAAACAATGGCGGTTGCAACTCATAAACGAATACAAAACCAAAGAGAAAACCGGAAAAATGCCTAACAGACGCAGCACCGGCACCACGCGCATAGCACAGGCTTATAGGCTGCTGCATACGATTATGGCCGAAGCGGAACGCGATGAAGTCATACGGCACAATCCTTGCGTCGTCAAGGGGGCGAGCAGCTCACGCGCTGCGGAACGCAAGCCCGCGACACTTGAAGAGCTTGACGTAATCGCCCGCAACATGCCGGACAGATACCATGCAATTATCCCGTTTGCCGCATGGTCTGGGCTGCGTTTCAGCGAGATAGCGGGGCTGCGGCGCAAAGACATAGCGCTTGTTGCCGACGTATCCGCCAATGAGCTTGTCTATAGAATCAACGTTGACAAACAGACCTACAGAATCGGAACGGAGATATACGAGGAAGCCGCGCCCAAAACCAGCGCGGGGCACCGTGTGGTGTATCTGCCCGCGCACCTTACGCCGGTGCTTATGGAACATATGGCGAAATACGTCAATGAACCGCAAGAATCCTATGTGTTCAGCTCCCGCAACAATACCCCCATAAGGAACAACGTCATAGGGAAGATGTTCAGAGCTGCGAGGAAGGCAGCGGGGCGCGATGACTTGCGTTTCCATGACCTACGGCACACAGGCGCGACGATGGCAGCGAAGGCCGGAGCCACCACCAAGGAACTAATGCAGCGTATGGGGCATAGCAGCCCTAGAGCGGCATTGATTTACCAGCACGCCGACGAACGCGGAGACATGGAACTAGCCGCACGCATGGAACACCATAGGCGAGAAGAACAGCGGCAGGAACAGCGTATTAGGCAGCTCGAAGAGAGATTACGGGAGGTGACGGCATGACCAACAACAGGCGTACCGTTTCCATGCCGGAGTCGTGGCGTGGCCCCGTCGATGATTTCCTCGACTTCAAGAGAGCCGGTGGGGTGAGTGAGCAAACAATCAGAAGCCGCTGGTACAAGCTGCAACGTTTGGCGAACACTGTTGATGTCGCGCCCAGTGAGGTCACCACGCGGCAGCTAATCGCATATCTTGCGAAATGCAAGGCGGCTGAAACGCGCAAGGCATATAGAAACACGTTCTCCACGTTCTTCAAATGGTGCCAAGACTTCGGCATAAGGCAGGATAACCCCGCAGCCGCATTGCCTAGCGTGAAACGCCCGCAGCCGCATCCGAAGCCATGCCCCGACAGTGCCATACGGGACGCACTGCGGAAGGCCAACCATGCTGAACGACTCATGATTCTTCTTGCCGCCGAGTGCGGTCTAAGACGTGGCGAGATTTGCCAAGTGCATACCAACGATGTTGTGGCCGGAGCGCGGGGCGAGTTCACACTTATAGTGCATGGCAAGGGCGATAAACAGCGGAACGTGCCACTTCCAAAAGGCTTAGCGCGTGAGATTCTGTCGGCGCATGGCTATCTCTTCAAAGGACGTTGGGGCGGTCACGTTGAAGAGTCCTATGTTTCCAGCCATGTATCGAAATTGCTGCCGAGGGGTTACAGTTGCCATAAGCTGCGGCACAGGTTCGCCACCGTGGCTTATTCCGACAGTCACGACTTGTTGGCGGTGTCCCGCGCACTCGGTCATTCAAGCACGGAAACGACGGAGTGCTATGTGGCATTACCAGACGGTGCGTTGCGAGAGCTTGTTACGGCGGCAACGATAGACCAGCCGCCCACGGCCACGGCAAGAGGGACAGACCAGCCTCCATATCCGAAAAGGCTGGAAGGCATAGACGCGGAAACATTACGCGCAGCCGGAATACTCGCCCATCAACTACGGGTAGACGCAGCGGGAAAAGGCAATATGTCCTTTTCGATAAATCTCTTGCGGTTCTCCGATTGCTTCGGAGATGGGCCGGAGCGTTTACCCGTTCCAAACCTTCACGAAGGAGCGCGACTATTGCAACGGGACGGGCTTATAGATTTGGCAACGACTGATGACACGCACCTTTGCGGTAATCTGACAGCCGGATACGCCCAATTCTGGAAGGCCGCCGACGAATATTGCACGGCCTTTATCGAAAAGAACGGATAGGCAAGATAGATGGGGGCAACCAAAGTCAGGCCATCATAGCGAACGGAGACGCACCAAGCCGCAGCATACCGGATATAAAGAAGTGTTTTCCCTAAAAACATGCGATATATGAGAGAAAGTGGGGAGAGAACACCATTTTTAGACAAAAAACAACCCTTCGGTGGGGAATTGTTTTTTGTCTAAAGTTGGGGGGAGAAAAGACTGGGCGCGGGGTCTACCATTGGAAGGTTCTTTAAAAAAAGACATGCCAACGGTAGACACTTGCCGTTGCTCTTCTATCTCATTAAATACTCTTCATTACTCTTAATCCTTATAGGGGTGTACATGGCGTGACCTTAACATCACATCATGTACACCCTTTGCTACACACCATGTGACCATGCCATCACACCGTGTGACCTTAACATCACATCATGTGCACCCTTTAATCTCAGGAACGCAACCGCCCATAGCAAAGCGTCTACATGGCGTGCAACCTTTGCCGATGCACGCCATGTAGACGCTTCATCTATCGAATGTCACCGCGCTTTAGCGCCCGTTCCATATGTATCAGCTCGTTATAGTCCGAACGATATTTAGCGGCGAAAACGCCAGTGCCGTTTACTGCGGTCACAGCTTCCGCGATACATAACCGGTATTCCTGAGCTTGGCCCCTATGCGCAACACCAACTGATTCTATGAGATTGAGCGCCCGCAGCTCTTTGAGAGGGCGTATCAGGTTACGCCCTTTTGCTGGGTCACCTTCTATCAGTTCGGCTAGTGTTGTACGGGACGCGAATACGCGGGCGGGTTTCAGCCGCATACCGTCCTTGTTTCTCGCGTCATAGTCTTGGGCCATGTTCGCCATCACTATGAATACATGGGCGGTGTGGTGAGACAACTTGTAGTAGCCGCTGAGCCTTATGGCCCATTTCGTTAGTTTTTGTCCCACGGCCATACCTCAGCGTGGTTCGAAACGGAACAGCGCGGTATCGTGTCCATACCGGTATAGCCGCTTTGGAGATACCCTAAGCAGCACTAACACCGTCGTATGAGTGTCGGTTTTCATGCGTATCAACCCATATCGTTCAAGACGGCGCAGAGCGGCATAAAGCAGCGTTATCGTATGGGCGTTATCGCTACCCGCCCATATCCACGGTAACCCTACATGTTGCGCCAATACTCCGTATGAGATTCTGACATATCCACTATGTTGTTTCGCTTGCATCCCGCAATAATCGTAGATTCTTTGCACAACGTAGCGTTTTAGACAACCGGTTTCCTTGTCAATTAACCTATCACCACGTTTCATAGAGATTCACCCCGCAGAATTGCCGTTGCCGATTCTGGAAGAGTTTGAGACTTCACTTTTCCATGTTTGCGGTTGTGTAGCCCAATTGAGTGAGATTCGTTGGTTTTGCAGATTCTACGGCGAGAGTCAATGAAGTTATTGAGGTCACCCACAGTCCAAGCGCGGGAAGGTTTTCCCGCTTTGCCTGAACTGGGCACGGATATGTAGGCAATGCAGCCGCGACTGGTAAGGCGGTCTAATGTGGTAGTAGAGACTCCGATATATTCGGCTGCGGCCTTGCGTCTGAGTAGTTTGTGCAAATCGTTCATGGTTAGCCCCATTTCGGGTATGGGGCCGTGTATGGCGGGGCGCGGTCAGAGGCGAGTTAAGCGCGATAGAACCCCCGCACGACAACGGCCTTTAAGTAAGTGCTGTCGCTAGCGGGGAGATGTTGAGGTGCGCGGGGCGCAAGTGTTGCCGAAACAATCAAACACGTAAGCATGACGCTCATTCCCATTGGTGGTGCCTTTTCAAGCCGATACCGCAGGGAATTATTGGCAACTTCGGAGAGAGCGAGGAACAGAAGCAATGCGAGCAGCAATGCTACCGGCTGCGTATGGGCATTAATGTCCTTCATGGTAGACATTGAGCTTCTGCGTATTTCCAGCAAAGTCAGGCACGCGCGGCAATAGTCGTACATGGCGCTGATAGCTGTGGAATATGCCCATTCCTTAAGCCGTTCCGGCGCGGAAATCATACAGCTTAAAGCCGTAACTTGCGTTATCTCTTCTGCCGTGAATATGTCCGAGTCTACAACGATTTCGAATATATCATCGGCTTCTATCGCCCCATTTGCGATAGAGAGCAGTATCGCGCAGCGCTTACGTTTATCTTCATACGAAGTGACTGCAAGGGCATACATGCTTCCATAGTTCTGCAATGACACTCTAGATGGCAACGAATCAGGCGTTTCGCTGATTCTGTTCAACATTGAGCAGAGGTAAGAAACCGCACTACGAGTTTCAGGAACTGCACGCCCTTGGAAGTCTTCGGACACGACACGATTGGCGATTCTCGCATACTCGCTTCTAACCGCGTTTCGTGTCTTTTTCATATTCCTCAAACTAACATATTGAAGCTAATTGAGTCACAGAAACACGCCGATAGAAACCGCTATTTTCCGCCCTTGTGTTGCATATGTGGTGCAAACCAATTTTCAGGTATGCTAATATCGTTACCGTTCCAATGAAACAGGGGCTTTAACACTTATGCTTTGCAAGCAGAGGGTCGCCGGTTCGAACCCGGCTAGCTCCACGGGGCTATG
>OBLF01001691.1_pt1 | contig 16951 bp, 15 predicted proteins | sample 1519231 | NCBI WGS metagenome assembly OBLF01 (sample SAMEA2602895, study PRJEB22501) | metagenome | reverse complement strand
GGGGCGGCTGGTCTTGGCGTTGACGATGATCCGCGCCGCCTTGTCCAGGTCCGCAAATTCGTCCACATACACATGGCAGATGCCGGTGCCGGTCTGGATGCAGGGCACGGTGGCGTGCTCCACGCAGGCCCGGATCAGTCCCGCGCCGCCCCGGGGGATCAGCAGGTCCACCAGGCCGTTGGCGGTCATGAGGACGTTGGCACTTTCGTGGCTGGTGTCCTCCAGAATGTTCACGATGTCCGGATCGCCGCCGGCGGCAGCGATGCCTGTTTTCAGGGCCTTCACGATGGCGGTGGAGGTACGGATGGCCTCCCGGCCGCTGCGGAGGACACAGACGTTCCCGCTCTTGATGGCCAGGGCCGCCGCGTCAGAGGTGACGTTGGGGCGGCTCTCATAGATGATGGCCACCAGCCCCAGGGGCACCTGCTTTTTATAGATGGTCATGCCATTTGCGTGGCGGGTCTCGGAGAGGATGCGGCCGGTGTGGTCCGGCAGCTGCACCGTGGCCCGGATGCCCTCGGCCATGGCCGCGATGCGGCCCTCGTCCAGCCGGAGCCGGTCCAGCATCACGTCGGAAATATGGCCCTTGGCATCGTCCATATCCGCTCTGTTGCAGCGGAGAATGTCCGCTGCTGCCGCTTCCAGACTGTCCGCCATGGCGGAGAGGATGCGGTTCTTCTGCTCCGCGTCCAGATCCCGGATGCTGCCCCAGGCGGCCTTCGTCTTTTGAATGATCTCCAAAGTGGTCATGTGTTCACCTTCCTTGTCAAAAACCGGGTGCCGATGGCCTCCCCCGCCGCGATGCCGTACAGCAGCTCCGGGTTCCAGCCGTTGGCGATCACCATTTCGCAGCCCGCCTCCGTGGCGATCTGGGCGGCCCGGAGCTTTGTCACCATGCCGCCGGTACCCAGGTTGGAGCCGCTGCCCCCCGCCAGGGAGAGGATCTGTTCGTCGATCTCCGGCACCACGCTGATGAGCCTGGCCGCCGGGTTTTTATGGGGATCACTGTCGTACAGCCCCTCGATGTCCGACAGGAGGATCAGCAGGTCCGCCTGCACCGTGGCGGCCACCACGGCGGAGAGGGTATCGTTGTCGCCTACGGCGATCTCCTCAGTGGAGATGGTGTCGTTTTCGTTGATGACCGGCAGGGCCCCCAGCTCCAGCAGCCGGTCCAGGGTATTGTGGAAATTCTCCTTCCGGCTGCCGCCGTCGGCAATGTCCGGGGCGGTGATGAGGAGCTGGGCCACGGTGTGGTTATATTCGGTGAAGAGCTTGTCGTACACATACATCAGCTCGCACTGGCCCACCGCCGCCGAAGCCTGCTTGGTGGGCATATCCTTTGGCCGCTCCCGGAGGTTCAGCTTGCCGAAGCCCATGGCAATGGCGCCGGAGGACACCAGAATGATCTCGTGGCCCGCGTTTTTCAGGTCGCTGAGCACCTTGCACATCCGCTCCACCCGCTGGATATTCAGCCGCCCGGTGGCATAGGCCAGGGTGGAGGTGCCCACTTTCACTACAATTCGCATGTTCATTCCTCTTATCTTGCCGCCCGCTGTCCGTCAGGCGTTTTTATCATCATACAGCGGCGGCCGCCGCAGTACACGTTATTTTTCGTTAAGGACATCAGTGTCCGCCGCCGGCCATCATCTTCAAGGCGTGGTCCAGAGTGTCCAGCACCGCCCCCAGATTCTCCCGGGCCGCTTTTTCCGAGCCCGGCAGGTTGATGATAAGGCAGCTTCCCCGTGTCCCCGCCGTAGCCCGGGACAGCATGGCTCGGGGGGTGATGGCCAGGCTGGCGTACAGCATGGCCTGGGGGATGGCGGGGATCTCCCGGTGGAGCACCGCCCGGGTGGCCTCCGGGGTCACGTCCCGGGGAGAAAGGCCGGTGCCGCCGGTGGTCAGCACCAGGTCGCACCCCAGCTCATCGGCGCAGCGGGTCAGTTCCCGGCCGATCTGCAATTTGTCGTCCGGCACGATGGCGGTGTGGATCACCTGATACCCTGCGCCCTCTAGCATGGCCCGCACCGCCGGGCCGCTGGTGTCCACCCGCTCCCCGGTGCTCGCCTTGTCGCTGACGGTAATGACCGCCGCCTGATATGCCATATAGATCCCTCCCGGTCTTTTTTTCGATTTTATACCGGACGCCGCCTGTTGGCAAGAGTCAATGGCCTTTCCCCGCCGCAAAACTTTTGGCCCGGATATGCGGCAGGCCTTTTCACACTTGCCGCACTTGAGGCAGTCGGAGGCCCTGCGGCCCGGAGCCGTGTGGACCACATTGTAATAATAGTCCGCGTTCCAGTCGTGGTAGAGCTGCTTGGTGTTCATGGTGGCGAAGAGATCCGGGATGGAGATGTGTTTGGGGCAGCCGTCAGTGCAGTACCGGCAGGAGGTGCATGGGATCAGTTGCTTGCTGCGGAATATCTCCTGCACCTTTTTCACCGCCGCCAGCTCTGTTTCGTTCAGGGGCTTGAAGTCCCGCATGAAGGCCAGGTTGTCCTCCATCTGCTGCAAATTGCTCATGCCGGAAAGGACTATCATCATGCCGGGGAAGCCCGCCGCAAAGCGGATGGCATAGCTGGCAGGGCTGCCGCCGTGGAGGTCTTCCAGCACTGCCTTGGCCTCCTCCGGCAGATTCACCAGGTTGCCGCCCTTGACCGGCTCCATCATCAGCACCGGCTTGTTGAACTTCCGGCAGATCTCGTAGCATTTCCGGCTCTGGACCGCCGGGTCGTCATAGTCCACATAGTTGAACTGGATCTGCACCACTTCAATGTCCGGGTACTCCGTCAGGATCTGCTCCAGCATCTCCGCCCGGTTGTGGAAGGAGATGCCCACATGGCGGACCTTTCCCTCGGCCTTCAGGGCGAAGGCCGTTTCATAGGCCCGGCAGGCCTTGAAATGAGGATAGTTGGTGGTCCCCTGGGCGTGCATCAGGTAAAAGTCGAAATAGTCCACGCCGCAGGCCGCCAGCTGGCTTTCAAAAAGCGGACGGATGTCCGCCTCCGTCTTGAAATAGTTGGCCGTCAGCTTGTCCGTCAGGATGTAGCGGTCCCTGGGGTAGCGGCTGGTGAGGACTCCTTCAGCGCCGTTTCGCTCTTGCCTTGCAAATAGTCGTGGGCCGTGTTGAAATAATTAAAGCCCGCTTCCCAAAAGGCATCCACCATCCGTTTGGTCTCCGGGATGTCCACGTTTTCTCCCTGCATAGGCAGGCGCATACAGCCAAAGCCGAAATTTTTCTGATTATAAACGCTCCTTCCGATCTCCGGGCCGCTGATGGGGCAGCGGATGTTCCATTTTTCCATCCCATTTTACACATCTTGTCCCCGCGCATCAACGTTTCGCCGGATGGAAAAGGGCGGGACGGCTGCGCCGTCCCGCCTGTATGTATCCAATTCAGTGCTTCCGGAAAAAGGCGGCGGCCACCACGCCGGGGCCGGTGTGGGTGCCGATGACACCGCTGATGCAGGTTTTGTCCAGTATCTCCGTGCCCCTCTCCCAAAGGTCATGGCTGTACTCCACATATGTTTCCAGAGATTCGCCGCTGAGGCCGCTGTAGCCCAGCAGGATGGGCAGGTCAAAATCAATGCCGCCGCAGGCGCGGATCTTCTCCACCAGCAGGCTGTTGCCCTGCTTGGAGCCCCTGGCCTTGCCGATGAGCACCACTTCGCCGTCCCGGACTGTGATCATGGGCTTGATATTCAGCAGTCCCCCTGCCAGGGCCGCGGTCTTGGAGATACGACCGCCCCGCTTCAGATACTCCAGGGTATCCAGCAGGGCCACCAGGCAGACGTCCTCCCGCTTCTGCTCCAGCTCCGACGCCAGCTCCCGGGCGCCGATGCCCGCTTCCGCCCGGGCCAGGGCATACTCCGTCAGGACCCCCGCACCGATGGCCGCCGTCTGGCTGTCCACCACGTAAATATTGTCGAAGTCCCCGGCGGCGATGCAGGCACTCTGGTAGGTGCCGGATAGCTTGCTTGCCAGGGTGATGACCACGGCGCTGTCCCCCGCCTGGGTGACCTTCTCATAGACCTTCTGAAAAGCCACGGGAGAAGCCTGGCTGGTAAAGGGCAGCTGCTCGCTCTCCACCAGCCGCCGGTAGAACTGTTCCTTATTGATGGTGACCCCGTCGATCAGTTCTTCCTCTCCGAAATGGATGATCAGCGGCACGATATGGAGCCGTTCCCGGAACCGCTCCGCCACATCCACCGAAGAATCCACAATGATTTGTACGCTCATATCTGTTCTGCTCCTTCTTGCTCCGCGCCCCAGATCCGTTCCAGGTTGCAGGCGATCCGCGTCAGCGCCCGGTACATGCTCCGCCGCTCCGGCTCACTGAGCCCCCGGCTGGCCCCCTCCACAATGCGCTCGATTTTTTCGTTGATGGCCCGGCAGACCGCCTGGCCCCGCTCCGTCAGGTGGAACGGTGTCCGGTAGCGCCGTCCGGCGCCGCTTTCGCAGGTGATGTAGCCGCCCTTTTCCAGATAGTCCAGAGACCGGGACACAGCGGCTTTGTCCTCGTCGCACCGTTCGCACAATGCGGCGGCTGTCAGTCCGTCCGCCAGGGACAGGTAGTACAGGCAGGATACATGGGGGCCCTTCAGCTGAAATTCCGCCATCTCCTCCGACTTGATCCGCCGGATGCTGCGGCTGATCCGGCTGATGAGGACCGTGAAGGCCTCAAAGCGTTCTTCCATGGCAGACGCTCCTTCCTGATGTTGACAAATCAACAAGCACAGGCAGAATAGCACAGAGTTGTTGATCTGTCAACAACTCTTGAAAACTTTTTCCGCCGGAAATCCGTATTTACCCTCGTCAACTGATAGTACTGTCCACAGATACAAAAACACCGGGCATCTTACAATACCCGGCGTCTCTATGCGGTTTACAGGTTCCGATCAACCGATGATCAGCAGGACCAGGGTCAGGATCAGGAACACAGCGCCGAACCACTTGGTGGCCCGGGCCAGTTTAGCGTCAATGGTCTTGGCCTTATTCTTGGCCAGGAAAGAATCTGCAACGCCGCCGATGGCACCGGACAGGCCCTCGCTCTTGCCGGACTGGAGCAGAACGATCAGGATGATAGCCAGGCCGCAGAGCAGCTGCAGAATGGTGATAGCAAGCTTCATAATGGACAACCTCCGAACATTCATTCGCGCACAGGCGCAAAAAATCATCTTACAGAAGTTTATATTACCATAGCTTTCTTCCCTTTTCAAGTCTATTTTTCAAAAAAATCCTGCTATATTTCCGGTTCCCGGCCCACTGTAAAAAGTTTTGGCCGTTATTAGAACAAATGTTTGCATTTTCACACAAGATGTGGTACGATACAGGGGAACCAGACCTTTTCTTGCCACGTCCCGCGGAAAAGCGCCCCGCCGGGACCGGCTGATTTTATATAAGGAGGTTTTCCTATGCTCTCCGCCATGCAGCAGAAAATCTATGATTATATCGCCGCCTGTATCCAAACACAGGGATATCCCCCCTCCGTTCGGGAGATCGGCGAGGCCGTAGGCCTGCGCTCCCCCTCCACCGTCCATTTTCACCTGAAGAAGCTGGCGGACGCCGGGGCCATTGAGATCGGCGCCGGAAAGGGCCGGGCCATCACCCTGACCCATCCCGCCGCACCGGCCGCTGCGCCAATGCCGGAGGCCCCGGCAGGCCGGGTGCCCATCGTGGGCAATGTGGCCGCCGGCAGTCCCATCCTGGCCCAGGAGTGCATTGAGGACTATCTGACCTTCGACGCAGGCCATCCCGGCGATGTTCACTTCGCCCTGCGGGTCCGGGGCGAATCCATGCTGAACGCCGGGATCCTTCCCGGCGACCTGGTGGTAGTGCGGCAGCAGCAGACCTGCAACCAGGGAGAGATCGTGGTGGCCATGATCGATGACGAGGCCACCGTCAAACGCTTTTCCCGGAAAAACGGCCATGTCTGGCTCCTGCCGGAAAACGAGGCCTACTCCCCTATCGACGGCACCTATGCCCAGATCCTGGGCAAGGTGGTGGCGGTGGTGCGGCAATACTGAGCCTACGTCCGCCCGGAGCGGTACAGCATCCCGGCCTCTGGCGCAACGCCGTTCAGTTCCAGCAGTTCCTCTACCGTGACAAACCAGTAGCCCTGCTCCGTCAGGGCATCCACGATCTGAAGCGCCGCGTCCACAGAGGTGGCGTAGATGTCGTGAAGCAGAATGATGTCCCGGGACTGCACCTGGCTGAGCACCGCCTGGACCACCTTGTCCGTGTTCCGGCTCTCCCAGTCCCGGGGGTCCACGGACCACTGGACCATAGGCATGGGGACTTGGCTTTTCATGTCCTGATCGATCATCCCATAGGGTGGCCGCAGCCAATAGCCGCTGCCGCCCAGAATCTCTCCCAGGGCCTTGTCGGTTTCCTGGATCTCCTGCAATTGGTGGGCGGGTTCATCCCCCTGCAGCCGCACATGATCCCAGGTGTGATTCCCCACCTGGTGGCCCTCATCAGCCATCCGGAGCACCAGGTCCTCGTTTTCCGCCAGCCGCTCCCCCACCAGAAAGAAGGTGGCGCTGGCCCCCCGCTCCCGGAGGCCGTCCAGAAGCCGTGTGGTGGTGCTCCGCCGGGGACCGTCGTCAAAGGTCAGGGCCACATACCGGGGCTCTGCCGGAAGCTCCGCCGGAGCCGAGGCCGTCACCCCGGTGACCTGGGCCGCGGATTCCAGAAAAATCAACATGAGCAAATAAATAAAAATGGACAGCAGCTTTTGCATCCCGATCCACGCATCCTTCCCGTATTCAGGAATAGTTTGCGCGGACAGGCTCAAAATACTGATGCCAAAATCACGGAAAGCAGACAAAAAAGGGCAGAACCGGCGGTTCTGCCCTTTCTTTCGCTTTTTTACCAATATAAGAAATAATCAAACAGGCTGCTCAAGACACTGCCCAGGATATTCAGGCCGATGATAACAGCCACCAGCCAGAATACCCAGTTGACATTTCCGGTTTTTCCCTTGGCGCCGCTCCGGCTCTGCCAGTTCTGGCTGGATTTGGCTGCCGTCCGCCGGACGCTCTTGGAAAGGCCCATGCGCCTGCGCTCCCGGTTCTCCTCGTGAAGTTCCGCGTGGACAAAAGACCCGGCGTGGTTCTTCTCGTTGATGCCATCCACCCGGATCACACTGCCATCGACGTCGATGGCGGTGGACTTGGGCGGCTGGTTGAATGCGCCGCACCTGGGGCAGAAATCGTCCATATCAAAATCATACATCTTGCCGCACTCATAGCAGCGCACTCTCCGCACGGTGACCACCTAACCTTTCTTTTTTTGATTTTACCATATTCGACGCCGTTTGAAAAGCGGATTTTTCCAAAAAACATGCCTGCTGAAGCCGGCTTCAGCAGACATGTTTTTGCGCGGTCAGGCGGTCAGACATTGGCCGTTTCCTGCTCCTCGGACGGTTCTTCCGTCTGAGACGCGGGCGCCGGCGCGGCGTCCGGCTGGGACACGTCAGCTTCCGGCTGTGCCTTGTCCTTGCGGGCAGGCAGCTTGCCGGAGGCGGCTTTCAGCGCCTTGGCGGTCTTGGACTCCTTCTTGGGGGCCGGGGTCCGCCAGTGGAGGGTGGTCTTGCTGAACACCGGCTCGCAGACGTACAGCACGGCGGGCATCACAAACAGGCAGATGCAGGCGGAGATCAACGCGCCCCGGGCCAGCATGATGCAGATGGCGCCGATGAGGTCGATGGAGGATACGAAGGACACGCCCAAAGTGGCGCAGAACAGCACCAGTGCGCTGGTGATGATGGAGGAATCCGCCGAATCCGCCGCGATGCGGATGGCCTCCTTCCGGCTCTTGCCGCTTTGCAGCTCCTCCTGGAAACGGGAGGTCATCAAAATGGCGTAGTCTACCGTGGCGCCCAGCTGCACGCAGCTGATGATAGTGGGTGCGATGAAGGGGGTGGACGTTCCGGTGAAATAGGAGAAGCCCTGGTTCAGGAAAATAGCCAGTTCAATGGTGGCCACCAGCACCGCCGGAACGGTAATGGACTTGAAAGCCCAGGCCACGATGACGAAAATGCAGATGATGGACAGGTAGTTGGCCACCACAAAGTCCACGGCGGTGGTGTCGATCAAGTCCCGGTACATAGCGCCCTCGCCGGTGATCATGGCGTTTTCATCGTACTGCTTCAGGATGGCATTCATCTCGTCCAGCTGGGCCGCCACCGCATCGGTGGCCGGAGAATAGCTGGAGTTCACCATCATCAGCTGGTAGCCCCCCTGCTTGAGCATATCCTTCACCGCGTCGGGGATGAAGAAGTCAGGGATGCCGGTGCCCAGCATTTTGTGGTAGGACACCACGGAGGTAACGCCCTTGACCGCCTCCATGCGGTCCTCGATGTCGCTCATCTCCGCCGGGTTCAGGTCGTCCCGCAGGACGATGAAGTGGGAGGTGGCCATATCGAAGTCGTTCTTCAGCTTCTCGTTGGAGACGATGGAGGGCAGGTCCCGGGGCAGGGACTCATCCAGCTTGTAGTAGATCCCGGCGTGGGACTGGGCGTAATAGGCGGGGATGAACAGCACAATAAAGATCACCATAATGGCCTTGTTGTGCCGCAGAATGAAGCTGTTCACCTTGTCAAAGCTGGGCATCAGGCTCTTGTGCTTGTGCTTGGTGATCTGCTTGTCGAAGATCAGCACCAGGGAGGGTAGCACCAGAATAACGGTGGCCACGCCCAGCACAACGCCCTTGGCCATGACGATGCCGATATCCCGGCCCAGGGTCAGCCGCATGACGCACAGGGCCAGGAAGCCCGCCACCGTGGTCAGGCTGGAGGAGGACAGGGACCGGAAAGCCGCCACAACGGCCTGGGCCATGGCATCCCGGTTATCATCGTAATTGGGCCGCTCCTCCTCGTACCGGTGGTAGAGGAAGATGGAGTAGTCCATGGTAACGCCCAATTGCAGAACGGCGGCGATGGCCTTGGTGATGTACGAGATCTCTCCTAAGAATATATTGCTGCCGAAGTTGTAGATGACGGCAAAGCCGATGCTGGCCAGGAAGATAAAGGGCAGCACGGTGGATTCCAGGGTCAGCATCATGGCGAACAGAGCCAGCAGTACTGCCAGGCCCACGAAGATGGGCAGTTCGCTGTCCATCAGGTCTCGGGTGTCCTTGATGACCACGGAGAAGCCCGCCAGGAAGCACTTCTCGTTGCAGACCTTCCGGACCTGCTCGATGGCCTCCATAGTCTCGTCCGACGCGCCTGGGTGGCTGTACTGAATGATCATCATGGTAGCGTCTCCGGCGAAGAACATATCCCGGAAGTTGGCGGGGATCATGTCCGTGGGGATCTGGATGCCCATAAGGTTGCTGATCCAGATGGCGTTGGACACGCCGTCAATGGCCTTGATGTCATTGATGAGGCTGTTGGTGTAGCCCGCAGGCATATCCTCCACCACCAGCATGCTGGTGGCCGCCATTTTGAAGGGCTCCTCCAGCAGCTTTTCACCCTGGGAGGATTCCAGGTCCTCCGGCAGGTAAGAAAGAATATCGTAGTTGATCCGGGTGGAAACGTAGCCGATGGCGGCGGGGATCAGCATCAGCACCGCCACCAAGGCCACCAGCTTCGGCTTCCGGGTCAGCCATTTTGCGATTTTTTCAACCATGGCCGATCAATCCTTTCCGCCGAACAGGCCGGTGATGGCGGACCAGAAATCCTTGAACATCTGGGCCACCCGGCCCCAGAAGGTAGTCTGGGCCGCAGCGGCGGTCTCGGTCTCCGTCTCGTCCTCATCAGGCACGGTGATCTCCTGGGTACGGATCAGCACCTGGATGCTCTGGGGCGCGGGGTTGCGGCTGTCGGTAAGGGACACGGCGTCGGCGGTGGCATCCATCAGCAGCAGGTTGTTCACATCGCCGGTGTACTCGTCCCAGGTGTCCTCAATGATGTCGCAGATGCTGGACTTGGCGTCCTTGATCTGGTTGGCGGTGCTCATGGTCTTGGCGGTGCTCCGCAGGACCGCCGCCAGGCCCTCCAGGGTCTGCTTGGTGCCGCTGTCCAGGGTGGAGCCGGTGGATTTCATCAGATTCTCCGTGTCCGTCACCAGGGACTGGGTGTCCCGGATGGTCTTGACGGCGCTGTTGCTGAGACTGCTGACAGTCTTCAGGCTTTCCTGCAAAGTCGGCTCATAGTCGTTGAGGGTATCCCGCAGGTCCTCCACATCGCCCAGGATGCTCCGCAGGTCGGAAGAGGCATAGCGGACGGCGGCGGAGAGGTCCTCGGCGTCGTCCAGCATGTCGGTCAATCCATTCAACTCGCCGCACAGGGCCGCCAGGTCCCGCAGCACGTTCTGCGTGGGAGGCACCACCGTATTCATGGCGCCGTTCAGCTTTTTCTGCAGATCATTGATCTGAGAGGCGGCATTATCAATGCCATCCGTGATCAGGTCGATAATGGCGTCGTTGGGCTTGTCGTTCTCGCCAAGGTCTTCATCCTGATCGCCGGAATTTTCAGCGTTATCCGCCTGTTCACCAGCAGCACTGCCATTTCCGGTATCCGTACTGCTGTCAGACTCACTGCTCTTGGCATCCGCTCCGGCAGTGCTTTCGGAATCTCTGCTGTCAGGCCCATCATTTTGCAGGAGAGAACCAGAGAGCGCATAAATCGCCTCGTCCTCCAGCACGTCGGCATAGGTTTCATAAAAATCCGCGGAGAGGGTCTGGCCCGTAGTGTCGCCGCTGGCATAGACCAGCCAGAAGTCATTCATCATCTTGGCCAGTTTCTTGATCTCACTGGTGGATTTGTCCGGATATTTCGCAGGCAGAACAGACTCGCAGAATTTCTGGAAAGACATTCCTTTCTTATTTATTTGCAAATAGAGTCCAATCAGCGTGGCTCCATCCGGGTTCAGCGCCGCAACAGCTTCAAGAGACAATTTCCCATCTTGGATTTTTTTCAATGTATCGCACAAAACTGGCACCGCCGCCGCGATTTCCGTATTTGTTTTCCCCTGCAACGCCAGCATTGATGTAAAGAAAGCTTCGGCACTGCCAGCTTCAGCTTTCTCATAAATACCGTGGAGCTGCACCACCTGCTTCATCTGCTCCTTCAGTTCCGTACCGGTGCCGGGCTTGATAACCGGCTCCTCAGGCACGCTGGCGCTGGTGTCGCCCAGTGCTTTCCGCAGGCTGTTGAGACTGCTCTGCAAATCGCCGGAAGCCCGCAGAACGGCTTTCAGATCGCCCTTGCCGTCTCGCAGATCCTCCAGAGCGTCTTCCACATCCTCCAGGTCATCTCTTAGATCCTTAACGGTGTCCACCATGCTGTTGAGGGTGGCCTTGGAGCTGGTGATGGTCTTGCTGAGGGCTGTGATCTGGCCCTCCACCGGCTCCAGCACATCCGCCAGGTTGGAAAGGTCCGCCCGCAGGGCATCGGTGCCGCTGTAAATGGTGCCCTTGCCGTTGGAGAAGATGTCCCGGGCCTGGTTCAGCTGGTCCAGGCCGTTGGCGGAGGCGTTCAGGCTGCCGGTCATGGCCGCCATGGCGTCCAGCAGGGAATCCATGCTGCCGGAGAGCTTGTTGTAGTTCTCCTCCAGGTCGTCCTTCCGCTCGGAGAGCTTGGTGATCTCCTCCAGCTGGCTCAGCGTGGCGGGGACCATCAGGAAGGTCATGCCGCCGAAGGAGAAATCGTCGCTGCCCACCCGGATGGTGTAATGGCACTCCTCACCGGGCAGGCCGATGAACAGCACCGCCCGCAGGTTGCCGATCAGCTGCACCTGGGCGCCGGGGGCCTCCAAGGACAGGATATCGTCCTGGTTGAAAACGGCCATGGCTTCCAGGGTGTAGTTGTTCCGGGCGTACTCGCTGGCTCCTTCGTTGGGCACAGCGTCCAGATTGATCTCCACCACACCGGTCTTGCCAGCCAGGTCCTCCGCCTTGGTGGGCACGCCGTTGAGGGTGTAACTCACGGAGAGAGTCCAGGGCAACTGCGCAAAGGGCTTCGCCGTCTTGCCTTCAAAATAGAAGGTATTGGGCAGGTCGCTCTCGTCCAGCTGGAACACGGTCTTACCGCCGGTCTGGGACGGGGCAGTGCCGTCGGTGAGGTTGATGACCTCATCATAGTCGCCGTAGTCCGTGACGGTGGCGATGCCGTTGGTGCGGTAGCTCTTCACCACGCTGCCGTCGGTCAGGTTTCCGTAATAGTCGGTCATGGCGTAGTAGGCCTCGTCATAGGTGGCGGTGACGCCGTCATCAATGGCGGCTGCCGGGATGGAACCCAGGGCCATCAGGGCGGCCAGGGCGCAACTGCCCCCTCGCAGGAGCTGCCGCTTTACGGTTTTCAGTGGATTTCGCATCTTGCTTTCTCCCTTTATAAAAATTTTTGAATTCGCTCAATCAAAATGCCGGGGAAATTTCAGGTCCGTCCGCTCCCAGGGCATCCCCCGGGCATTCTCGCCGACGCAGCCGTAGCAGGCCAGGGGCCGGTAGATGGGCCGGGTCAGTCCGAACCGGCGGCTCACCACCCCGGGCCGCATATCCACGTTTTCCTCCAGCCATTTGGCCAGGACCTGGTCCCGGACGGTTCCGGTGCCGAAGGTGTCCACCGTCACGCTGACGGGGTCCGCCAGGCCGATGGCATAGGCCAGCTGCACCTCGCAGCGGTCCGCAAACCCTGCCTCCACGATGTTCTTGGCCAGATACCGGGCCAGGTAAGCTCCGGTGCGGTCCGCCTTGGTGGGGTCCTTGCCCGAGAGGGAACCGCCGCCGTAGCGGGCGGCGCTGCCGTAGGTGTCCGCCAGCGGTTTTCGTCCCGTAAGGCCGCTGTCAGCGGCGGGGCCGCCGGTGACGAACCGCCCCGTGGGGTTTATATACAATAAGGTGTCCTCCCGGACCAGCTCCGCCGACAGCACCGGCAGGACCACCTCCTGCCGCAGGGCCTCCCGCAGATCGTCCACGGTGATGTCCGGGTCATGCTGGGCGGAAAGCACCATGGTGGTGATCCCCACCGGAACGCCATCCCGGTAAGCCACGCTGACCTGGGCCTTGCCGTCCGGCCGGAGCCAGGGCAGGATCCCCTCCTGCCGGACCGCTTCCAGCCGCTTGGCCAGCCGGTTGGCCAGGGTGATGGACAGGGGCATCCGCTCCGCCGTTTCCCGGCAGGCGTAGCCTGCCATGATGCCCTGGTCCCCTGCGCCGGTGTCCTCCGCCGCCCGGTGGCTGACCCCTCGGGCAATGTCCGGAGACTGGGGGTGGAAATGCACCTCAATATCGCAGGTTTCCGCATCCAGCCCCAGTTCCGGGCGGTCATAGCCGATATCCCGGAGCACCTCCCGGACCACAGCCTCATAATCCGGCTCCTGCTGGGCGGTGAGTTCACCGAACAGCCACACCCGGTTTTCCCACACCGCCGCCTCGCAGGCCGCCCGGGCCTCCGGGTCCTCCGCCAGCACGGCGTCCAGCAACGCGTCAGCGATCTGGTCACAGACCTTGTCTGGATGCCCCCGGGTCACGGCCTCCGATGTCAGAATGTGTTCCATGCGCTCCCCCACTCTCCAAGCGCCTGCAAACAGGCGCATTTTTTACTCTGCGGTGAAAGTGTATCATCTCCGTTTCGAAAAAAACACAGACAAACCCAGCTCCGTGCCTAAAATTTGGGCAGGGACCGCCCCGCGTCCAGGCTTTCGCCCGCCGTCCCCCGGTAGTCCGCGCCAAATTGACACTTGAAGAACGCCGCTGCTTTCGTGTATAATGGAATGAAATTGGAAAAACACACGGAGGAAGGTCATGGCCCAACACACCAAAAACGCCATCCGGCTGGCATTTATCCAGCTGCTGAACGAGCGGCCCCTGGACAAGATCTCCATTAAGGATATTGCAGAGAAGAGCGCCGTCAACCGCAATACCTTTTATTATTACTATGCGGATATCTTCGCCCTGGTGGAGGATATCCTGCAACTGGAAATTGAGGATTTCCAGGCCAAAATGCGCCGGTATGACAGCTGGCAGGAAGCCTTCCGGGACGCCACGGCCTTCGCCTCTCAGAACAAGCGGGCCATTTACCACCTCTATAATTCCGGCAATCAGGAGACCATCCGCCGTTACTACCACAATGTGACCCTGGCCGCCATGACCTCCTATGTCCAGGATCAAGCGGAGGGACTGGACGTGGACCCGGAGGACATCCGGGTCCTGGCGGAATTTTACTCCGCGGCCCTGTCTGGCCTTACCGCCCTGTGGCTGCAAGGCGGCATGAAATACGACGTGGACGCCTACATCGACCACCTGGGCCGGCTGCTGGACGGTAATATCCGCCATTCCCTGGAGCACTGCCGTTCCGTTTCATAAGCGCACCGCCCCGTCCGGCTCTTGCCGGGCGGGGCTTTTCCACAGGCGGCGGAAATGGGCATTGACAAGCCTGGCAAAAAGGGTAAAAATAGATACAGTTATTCTTTGAATCGTACAGCGCCTTGCGTGCATGTTCAGAAAGGAGCGCGCCATGCGGCATCTTCTCACACAGCTGCTCTACGAAATGGAGGAACATCACGACACCGTTCTGGTCAGCATTGTCTCCGAAAGCGGCTCCACCCCCCGGGGCACCGGCAGCCAGATGCTGGTCAGCAGCCGTGGCCGGGTAAACGGGACCATCGGCGGCGGCCGGGTGGAAAAGCAGTCAGAGAAAACGGCCCTGTCCCTGCTGACGGAGCGCCGCTCCCGCTTACAGCACTTCGGGCTGAACCTTTCCGGCGGGCCGGACAGCCTGGGCATGGCCTGCGGCGGGGATGTCACGGTGCTGTTTCAGTTCATCCCCTGGGATGACGCGGCATGGCGCAGCCTGACCGCCGCAGCGGTCCAGGCCCTCCGGGAAAACCGCCCCGGCTGGCTGGTACTGCGGACAGACGGCGGTGAGCCCGCCCTGCTGGACGCCTCCGGCGCCGCCGTCACCGGTCAGGCCCCTGCCGGACCCTTGTCCGCCCGGGCCGTCCTGGCGGACGACTGCTTCTATGTCCCCCTGCCGGTGGGAGAGCGGGCGGTGATCTTCGGCGCCGGGCACATTGCCCGGGCCCTGGTGCCCCTGCTGCGGACCATCAATTTCCGTCCCGTGGTCTTTGACGACCGGCCGGAATACGCAGACCCCGCCGCTTTCCCGGAGGCGGAGGCCGTGCTCGGCGGTGATCTCCGGCACAGTGCCGCCACAATCGACGTGACGCCGGAGGACTACGTCATCATCATGCCCAGCGCCACCCTCCACGACCTGGAGGCCGAGGACCAGATGCTGCGGCGGGAAACCGCCTATGTAGGCGTCATCGGCTCCCGGTCCAAAATCGCCTACGTCAGCCAGCGGCTGCGGGAGGCTGGTATTTCCGAAGAAGCCATCGCTTCCGTCCACACCCCCATCGGCCCCCCCATCCGGGCCGTGACCCCGGAAGAGATCGCCGTCAGCATCGCCGGGGAGCTGATCTATGAACGTGCCTGCCGCTGGGACGCTGCGGCGGAAAAACCATCAAAGGAGTAATACTATGCTGGTCATCATCCGAGGCGCCGGAGACATTGCCACCGGCATCGCCCTGCGGCTCCACCGGGCCGGGTACCGCCTGATCCTGACGGACCTGCCCCAGCCCACCTCTATCCGCCGCACCGTCTGCTTTTCCGAGGCCATCTGGCACGGCCGCTGCACGGTGGAGGATGTGGAAGCCGTGCTGGCCCGCAGTCCGGAGGAAGCCCTTGCCCTGACGGAGCGTAGGCAGATAGCCGTGCTGGCAGACCCGGAAAGCGCGTGCCTCCGGCATCTGCACTCCGCCGGGGTGGTGGACGCCATCCTGGCCAAACGCAACCTGGGCACCGCAATCACCGACGCGCCGGTGGTAGTGGCCGCCGGTCCCGGCTTCACCGCCGGGGTGGACTGCCACGCCGCCGTGGAAACCATGCGGGGCCACACTCTGGGCCGGGTCCTGTACACCGGCAGTCCCCTGCCCAACACCGGCGTTCCCGGCGTCATCGGCGGCCAGAGCGCCCTGCGGATCCTCCGGGCTCCGGCGGCAGGCGTTTTCTGCCCCAAAATGGAGATTGGCCAGATGGTCCAGGCTGGAGACGTGGCCGCCACGGTGGACGGCGTGCCTATGGTCTGCGCCATCGACGGCTGCCTGCGGGGCCTGCTCCACGAGGGGCTGGAAGTCTTTCCAGGCATGAAGTGCGGCGACGTGGACCCCCGTGCCAACGCCGCCAACTGCCTTACCGCCTCCGACAAAGCCCTGGCCGTGGGCGGCGGCGTGCTGGAAGCCCTGCTGCATTTCGGCTGCCTGCCGGACCGGCAGGCCTGATATTTCCCCGGCGGGCGGCCGTTCTGTCAGGCCCTCCGCCGGGTTTTTCCGGCCCTTCAGCTGGGATCTTGTGGATTTTGCCGCCTGATTGGGCCGTCTTTCTTCTTTCCAGCGACACAATGTCAGTGTTTAACCGTTTTACCGCGGACATTCCTTTTATTTTTTGTTCATTTTGCTAATTACCCCTGTGAATACCCCTAACTTTTTGTCGCCTTTTTTGTCGAATTTGTTCATTGAACTTTCACAACGGTATGTTAATATGTTGGGTGGATATGGTTAAACGTTTTTTCATATCCCCGAAATGACATGGTTCATTCGTGTGAAAGAAAGGAGAACAAACAATGATTAGCTTTTTCATTTGCCTGGCACTGCTGATCGGCGGCTACTTTGTTTATGGCTCCGTGGTGGAGCGGACCTTCGGGCCCGACGACCGTGAGACTCCCGCTGTCAAAATCAACGACGGCGTGGACTACATGGTTCTCCCCCAGTGGAAGCTGTTTATGATCCAGCTGCTGAACATCGCAGGCCTGGGCCCCATCTTCGGTGCACTGAGCGGTGCTCTGTGGGGCCCTGTGGTGTTCCTGTGGATCACCTTCGGTACTATTTTCGCCGGTGGTGTCCACGATTACTTCTCCGGCATGCTCAGCGAGCGCAACGAGGGCGCCTCTATC
>OBLF01001681.1_pt1 | contig 17055 bp, 10 predicted proteins | sample 1519231 | NCBI WGS metagenome assembly OBLF01 (sample SAMEA2602895, study PRJEB22501) | metagenome | reverse complement strand
CGGATCTTTCCAGATTTCACTGTGATATAGGCTGTTCCCTTTTTCTTTCCGGTGATCACACCCTTGGAATTTACCGTCACGATCTTCTTATTCGAAGAACTGTAGGTAACTTTCTCCTGGGAAGTGATCGGGCTGATGACCGGTTTCAGCGCAAGTTTTTTATTCCTTGCAACGGTCACTCTTGATTTCAGTCCGGTGATCTTTGTTGTTCTTACCGTTGTTTTCTGCACAGTAATGGAAATGACCTGTTTCTTGCCGCTGGCCAGTGTAATTGTCACTTTGGCTTTTCCGGCTTTCAAGCCTTTCATCGTTCCCTTGCTGTTTACAGAAACGATTTTCTTATTGCTGGAAGTCCAGCTTTTAACGGAATCACCCTTTGCAAGTCTGGAAACTTTTATTTTGGACGTAGACTGTTTTACTTTCAGCTTAATGCGGGTAGCCGTTACCTTGATCGTAGGTGTCAGTTTTTTGCCGACGGTCCTCTTTTCCTCGCGGCCCTTGTTGCTGGTACGCATCTGTACAGCCGGTGAAAATACCGTGGCTGCAGAGATCGTTTTCCATGGTCCGAACACCTCCGGTACTTCTGTAGGTGTTGGTGTCGGAACGTTTTCTTTCCGCTGTATGGTAAGAAGATAGTCTGTTTTTCCGCTTCCGGCAGCTGTTACCGTGATCTTCACCTGTGCTTCGCTTGCATCTGTTTCCCAGTATACATTTACACGTTTCGTTTTTCCGTTTGCCACAACCGGCATGGATACTTTCTCAACACCTTTTACTTTCTGTACCGTTACCGTGGCATCCCCATCTGAAGGTTCCACATAAAGGCGGAGGAACTTTTCCTTATTTTCCTCTTTGTCTGCAAGATACGAAACGGTATAGCTGGTTTTGGTGCTGTCAAATACCGGTGATAATGTAAGATATTTTGAAGTATCTGTAAAAGTATTGCTGGTACTTACCACCAGGTTTGCCAGGGAGGAATTTCCAAGCCCGCTGGTAAGGTGGAAGATATAATCCCTGCTCTTTCCGTTCAGTGTTGTTTTAACCGTAACATCTGCCTGTCCGGATCTTACATCTGCCACATAAGTTCCATTGGAAGCTTTTCCGTTGACAGTCAGGGTACATCCGGCAGGTGCTTTAAATGTCAGGGTCACTTTTGTAGCATTTTCAGCAACCCTTAAGGTATGCTCTTTTTCCGAACGCTGGAATGCTTTTTCCCAGTTGACCCGGCCAGTATCTGCTTCTGCTGATACACTGTCAAGGTAAGCTCCATTTGTTTCCAGTGCCATCAGATAACAGGAGTCATTCTTATAATAAAGTGTCCCATCCCTGTCTACGCAGATCGGACTGATGCAGTACTCCTGCTGTGCGAGTACCGGACGGAAGAGTTCTTTCGGTTTTCCGGAAGTCTGGCCCGGCTCATCTGTCAGCATATAGATACCGCCAGGTTTTGCATTGTAGGTAAAATACAGATAAACACGTCCATCCGCTTGGCCATCTCCATTAAAGTCCTGGTTTTCATAAGCGGTCGAAAGAAGCGGTGCTGCCTGCGGATATCCCGGGATAGAAACTTTATATGCAAGGGAAAGACCGGAAGCAGATTCTGTCAGGACATCAAAATGGTGTCCCCCATCCGCATTGTACTGTCCGCCGTTTCCGCAGACACCTACATAGATTCTTCCTTTATAGACGACCGGTGTGGATGTTGCCGCACCGCCCAGGTTATAGCTTGCCACTGCACCGAAAGTACCATCTGCATTCATGGCAACCCGGTAGAGATAGCCGCCTTTGGTCGTAAAATAAACATATCCGTTGTTATAAACAATGGTGGATCGGATATCGCCGATCATGTCCGTGCGCTTGTCGATCAGCTGTCCGGTGTGCGTATTAACTGAATACAGGATAGAAGTATAGGCATCACCGGCCCCGTCATCAGAACCAAACACCAGATAATTTTCGGACGCATAAGCACCTGTCCAGTAAAAACCGCCCTTATGGTTATATTTCCAGGTACAGTATTTTATCTCATCACCTTTTGACGGGTCTTCATCTGTAACAGAAAGGCAGAAGTAAGAACCAGGGGTTGTATCCGAAGTCCAGGTTCCGGTATAAATATATCCATCCTTATAGGTGATCGGGGAAAGTGTCTGGCCTCCCAGGCTCTCACTGATCCAGAGGGATTTTAAAGAAGTGGCACTCAGTGCCTGGATCTGTCCGCCGCCGATCTGTGCAAAAAGCATTCCTTCCGCATAAGCAAGCGGGATCATGGCATACTGCATATTTCCGTGCATCTGTTCACTGGTCTGCACGATATCCCCGGTATTTTTATCTATTTTATAGATGAACTGTCCGGATGCCACGTAAAGATAGCCGCCCAGGATCAGTGGAGGGGTAAGTGCTGCATCCCATCCCTTTGCATCCAGATGCAGGGACCATTTCTGCACCGTTGTATCCTTGCTTGCCGGCGTGGAGGTATTGGTGATCCCGTTGTTTGTTTCACTGTTCCGGTAACTGCTCCAGTCATTATCCGTGATCTCTGGCTGCGTTGCCGTCTGCTGTTCCAGTTTTACCTGGATCTCTGTTTCCTCACCTACCGTAAACTTCTCTCTTCTGGAGATATATCCATGTCGTGACACATTCCAGGTATACTCATCCCCGTAATAAAGAGAATCATACACAGAAGCATCTTTGGAAGGTTCCACACGCTCCCCTTTAGAATCATATACACTGACCACTGCATCCGATGGATCTGTTACAAAAGCGATCGAGGACTTTGCTTTTTTATGTACGGTGATCGTATAGGTGCCTGTGGATGTATAAGTGATATCCTGATAAGCCGGATCCTGATAAGTCCCGTCTTCGTTCATCTGGAAAGTGATCCTGGTCTCAGAACCGTCAAGTGGGATCTCAATGGCATTGCTGCCGGATACTGCCTGTCCATTTACGGTAAGGCCATACCACTTGTCATTAAAGGCTTTTGCAGAAACTTTTACAGATTCTGTATTCTCACCCACTGTCACATCATAATCCCTGGTGATACCGGCACTGTCAAATTCTGAGATCAGGTTTTTGGCCATGTCCGTGTCCGAGGGAAGGTAACAGCCGATCATGGAAAGATCCAGCCTCCGGAGCACTACGATCTTGTAAGTCTGGCTGTCTGTGGCTGTACCGGCTGTTACTGTGTAAACAGCCCTTTTTCCATTATCTTTTGTAAAAACATTTGAAAAATTATAACGTTTTCCATCGGTATATCCGGTTGCAATGATCTCACTCTCAACCGTCTTTCCATCAAGATCGCAGGCAGATAACCGGATCGTTGATCCCTCCGGCGCATCGGCCCCCAGATCTGCCGTTACATAAAATCCGGTAGAATTATAACTGGATCCGATCTCAACGGTATAGGTTTTCCCGCCATAAGTTTCATCCAAATCTTCCCTGCGGCTGATCTCCAGAGGATCCTTAACGCCATAGCCGGAATACACACTGAGATCCTTGAGATATTCTTTCGTACTGTTCTCCCCGGCAAATGGAGCATCCTCAAAGGTAAGTTCTGCAGAATCTTCATCGTCAGAGCCGTCCATGACCAGTTCCTCCTGATCCTCGCCGTTAAATTCCCCCTTTGAGAATTCCGCATCTTCTGGTTGCTCTGTTTCCGGTTCTTCGGTGATCTCCACGTCACTGTCTCCCGGCTCTTCTGTGATCTCTGTCCCTTCCTGGACATCCGGCTGTGCTTCCGTCTCTGCTGCCCCGGAAGAAAAATCACTTTCCATGGATATGTCGGCTCCATAGACCGGAGCTGTCCCTGCCAGCATGCTCACCGACAGAAGGACTGCTAGCCATTTTCCTAGTCTTCCTTTCATCTGATGTTTACCTCCCTTTTGGATTTTTTACTGCTGAAGCAGTGGATTCCTGCTTTTTATTTTTCTGAAACTGCGTCTCGCTCCTGTCCATAAGAGCAGGTACAAAACTCCTGCCAGTGCAAATAAGGATAGAATCCTGGTAAAGAGTTTCATGTGCGTCCAGGTGTCTGTTACTTTACTTCCTACCAGTTCCGGGATACTTTTTCCTTCGTTTTTGGAGGAAGCGGATGCTGTCCCGGATGTAGTCTCTTTTTCTTTGCTTTCAGTCAGTTCTTCTGTGGATGACTCTTCTGTTTTCTCTTTTGTTTTGTCTTTTACGGCATCCGCTTTTTTGCTGCTTTTCTTTTCACCTGATGTACCGGAACCAGAGCCTTTTTTCTTCGTACCTGCATAAGCCGTCAGTTTCTTTTCCTTGTTTTCGTCTGTGCTATCCAATCCGTTCTTTCCGGATGCCGTACCTTTTCCGCCAACCGTTTTCAGATTTGTAAGGGATCCTTCCCCATTATTGCCTTTGCCCGGGACTCCGGCTTCACTTTTATTTCCACCATATCCGGGTCTCTGGGCGATCGAACCGGAATTTCCATTGCCCCCATTTCCCGCTGTCCCGTTATTCTTCTTTCTGACATCAGGGATCCGGATCACCATCGGACTGCTTACATTGCCTGCAAGGTCTTTTACCACGATCACCACATCTTTTTCACCTTCTGACAGGCCTGTAATGGTCAGGGTATCGCTTCCTTTCAGTACTTCTCTTCCCTCTTTTGAGGTATCCGGGGTCTGTACTTTCGCACCGGCCTCTATAACACGGTAATAGCATTGTCCCCTTTCACTGGTCTTATATACTACTGAGGCCTGGTCCACGGATATCCTGCTGGCACTGATCTTTTTCAGTTCCGGCGGGGTCTGGTCCGTAATCCCAAGTGTCAGGTAATAATCCCTCCGGGTGCCGTCCTGTGCGGTTACCTGCACCCGGACCATAGCTTCCTTTTCCTGGTCTCCGAAATGGATTTTCCAGTAAACATGCCCCTTTCCATCGTTGCTTTCTTTGATGGTCTCATCTTTTTCCACGGTAGAATGCTTCACTCCGCTCAGCGCATAGATCTTGACCGTGGCATGTTCTTCTTCCGCTGTCAGCCAGATGTTCAGACTCTGGCGTTCCCCATCATAAACCGCCTTGTATCTGTCACGGTCCTTGTTTAATGCGGGATCTAGTTTTAAGATCCCTTTTCCCCAGGTATCGGAGCTGGATATATATAATTCTTTCAGATCCGCATTGCTGCTTTTAACTTCCGGAGTGACGGTCGGTTCCGGTGTAACAGAAGGCTCCGGTGTAACGGATGGCTCTGGAGCTGCGGTTGGTTCTGGTGTAGCGGTCGGTTCCGGTGTAACAGAAGGCTCCGGTGTAACGGATGGCTCTGGAGCTGCGGTTGGTTCTGGTGTAGCGGTCGGTTCCGGTGTAACAGAAGGCTCCGGTGTAACGGATGGCTCTGGAGCTGCGGTTGGTTCCGGTGCAGCGGTTGGTTCCGGTGCAGCGGTTGGTTCCGGAGTGGCAGTTGGCTCCGATTCTGCAGTCGGCTCCGGAACGGCGGTAGGTTCTGCGGGTACCGATGGTTCTGCCAGCGTTTCCCCTTCCGAACTCTCTGTGCTGTCTGCTGCATAAACTTCCCTGACAAAGATCGCATCTGTTTCTGGTGCAGCCCCTCCTGCCAGAAGTCCTGCAGAAAGGGTCCCGATAATAAATTTGTTAATGATCGGTCTCTTTAAATTGTTTTTTTTCATTACCAGTCCCCCCATACTTCGCCGTTATCCCCGACACCCAGATCTGCTCCGGAATACAGGGTAAAGCGAAGCCTTACTTCGTCACCGTCTGCCGGGAAATAGCCCGACATTCCAATGTTCATATATTCACCGTTTACAAAATACATCCAGCCGGAATTCATGGTAAAATCAAATTCTCCCAGCCAGTTGGCATCATGCCCGGACAGCTGGCAGTTTACTTCTGTCAGATGCGCCATCAGGTCATCCGGGATCGAAGCTCCGGAAGTGATGCCGCCGCGTCCGATAGCTTTCAGGTAAAAACCTCCTGTTGCACTTCCATCATTTCTCCAGTCAAACCCGCTGTTCTGCAGAAGCCTTAAGACCACAGAGGAAAGCTGTTCGCCCTGATAAAAGTCGATGGATGTCGCCGGCAGGATTGTCCCAAGTCCGACAGTCCCCGCCTCAATGCTGACCGTGATGGAGCCGGCAGGTTCTTCCTGGCTCTCATTCCCTTTATAGATGGTAAACGTTGGAAGCGTGGTACTCCATCCCTCATCATCCGTTGCCTTGATATCCACAGTGTTGCTGCCCTCATTCAGATCCAGACGGTAAGCCAGGATTCCCGGCGAAGGCTCCCCTTTTGAAGAAAGTCTTTCACCGTTTCCATATACTTCCAGTGCCGTAGAGGATAAGCTGTTCCCGTACCAGTCTACCGCCTGTACATAAAATGTACGGTACGCGGCATTTACCGTTTCCCCGTCAGTCAGGTCTGTGGCGATCGTTGGATAATGGTCTTCCTCCGGTTCCTGTGTCGGTTCCGGCTCCGGAGATGGCGTCGGCGTTGCACTGAGCGGTACCTGCGCCCCATCCTGGTTCCGGTCATCGTCCTGGTCCGGTGTTTCTTTCCGGCTGTCATCATCCTGGTCACCATTTTTGTCATAATGGATGGTATTGTCTTTGGAGCTGTCATTATCCTCGCCTGTGGAGCCGTCTTCCGGATCGGTATCCCCTTTTTGGGTATCTTCCTTCTGGCTGTCCGGTTCCGGTGTCTGGGAAGCTTCCGGCTCTGATGTCGGCTCCGGGGTGACAGTCGCCTGTGCCTCTTCCTTTTTCTTTTCCGGTTCTTCCTCCGGTTCATCTTCCAGGATCTGTGCCTGTTCTTCAAAGGAAGATTCTTCACCCGTGGAAGCATCTTCCTGGCTTCCGGCATAAGCATATCCCTTTCCAAGATAGCCCTTTAAGGAGCTTTCACTGTTCACCCCCTGTACCGGATTTTCACTTTTCTCCGGTTCATAGTTTTTCATTCCCAGAAATAATACTCCAGCAAAAAGCAGGAGACAGACAATAGCTGTCAGAAAGGAAAGCCGGTTATTCTTTTTTCTCTTTTTCATGGTCATTTCCTCCTTAATACAGCCTTTCTATATATTTCATGATCCAGTTTCCATACCAGCTTCTGGCTTTTTTCAGTTCTTTTTTCATTTTCTGCACGCACAGAGCGGTATCCTTTCGTTCTTCTTTTGATACGGCATGGGGACTGAACGCAGCCTTTTCCCCGATAACGCTTGTTTTTCGGTAACACTTCATGGCATCTTCCGAATAAAGCTCAGGGCCATGATAATAAAGAAGCCGCGCATATCCGGCCATGGCGCGAACCGCCTGGCGGTCATCTTCACTTTCAAACAGTTTTCTCCGTCTTCTGTTTGCGTGGATGCGGAGCACACAGACCGTAAAGATAAATATCAGGCAGAAGAGGTCAAATACCGCAAGCAGGAGGATCAGAAGCTTTTCGATTCCGAACAGTGCCAGTTTTAAGCTCCAGTGTGTCTGGATGTTCTCCTGTGCAGGCGGTTCGTCCTGTGCTTCCGGGATGGCGGCTGCTTTGGCTCCTTTTGCCTCCAGGCCTGCCGTGAGGTCTGCTTCCTCCATGACATTATAGTATTCCGGTGTCATTTCTACCGGTACCCATCCAAGGCCGTCCATATAGATCTCGGTCCAGGCATGTCCATTCTTTCCCGGGACTTCTATCGTATCCCCCGGGTTTTTATCTTTGATATCTTCCGGTGTGATCAGATAGCCTTCCACATAACGGGACGGGATCCCATAATAACGGAACATCAGTGCCGCTGCCGTGGCATAATGGACACTGTGGCCGATCCTGGTGTTTGTCAGGAAGTCCTCTGCAAAATCCCCCTGTCCGGTATACGGATCGGCTGCCGTGCTGTAAGTCAGATTCTTTTCCAGATAGGAACGGATCCTGCTGATTGCTGTATAGTAATCGGTATGCCCCTGTTCCCGGTTTCCACCGTCCCCCAGTTCTTTGCGGAACAGGGTTTCCAGTGCACCGGACAGCTTCGTATCCTGGCTGTACACAAATGCGTTGTAATAACTCTCATCATCACGGTAGGAATCCCCTTCATCCCTGGCAAGTGCCTGATAGACCCTTGCCCCCAGCACCGTAAAATCTTTTACCAGGTTTCCATTTGCCTGATAGTGATAGTTTCTTGCTCCAAAGAGTCCTTTTGCTTTTAACATACTGTCAGCAAACGGTGTCTCTTTCCTGTATCCGACAGGCAGTTCTGTAATCTCATAAGGGGTATAGAGATAACGGCTGTCTGCCTTTTCATTTTTTATGTCCACTTCGGATACTTTGTCAGAAAGGGTATCATCATCTGCAAGTGCCCTTGCACGGCTTAGCTGGGTCTCCCCATAAAATCCATCCTGATGGAGCCAGTAAAAGAGCGTCCTCTGTTTATAGGCATCCTCCGTATCCAGGCTTTCCCAGGAAGAACCGTCATACACGCTTCCCACAAATCCTCTCAGGTAGAGAGAATCCGGATTTTCCATGGTAACGGAAAGTGCCGTATCGTCTGAGGCACTCCAGGCACCGCATTCTTTCAGCTTTCCATCCGGAAGGGTATTGATCTTTCCTTTTCTGTACCGCAGGCTGCTGATCCCGTCCAGGGCCTCTTTTTTAGCTTCTGTGACAAGTGTCGAGGAACCATAGTCTTCGGACGGCATAAACTGTTCCAGAAGGATTCCAGCTGCCAGCATTACCGCACATGCCAGGATGCTTCCTGTCAAAAATGCCCGGCTGCTCTCTGCCCGGTGGCGTTTCCTTCCAGAACGGGAAAGGATAAGATTCAGTTCCAAAAGGATCCCCATGTAAAAAATAACTCCTGTGCCTGCATCCGGTTCCATACCAAGGATTCCCGAAAGGGCAGGAAGTACCAGAGCCCAGGCAAGCACCAGTAGATAAAACTTCAATTTCAGGATAAGGAATCCGCAGACTGCCGCTGCCATTCCAAGATAAATAAGGAATACCATGCGGGCGGCATCCCCTCCCTGTATCCCGGCAGTCTCAAACCTTTTGAGGTAAATCCCGGCACGGCTTCCCAGGATGTCTGCCATATCATTCCAGTATAATGCCATGCCGTCTAAGAGCTGTCCATGGAACAGGAAGATCCCTGCGATGGAAACCATTCCCAGTCCCAGCCGTCCATAAAGCCCATATTTTCCCATTCTTTCTGTAGCCGTGCAAAACACGGCCATAAGAAGCACGCTTCCCAAAATCGGTGCCATGCGTTCCTGCTCAGTAAGGACACTCATAAAAAGCAGGAGCCCTCCGCCTGCACTAAGCCAGATCAGTGCAGTTTCCAGCAGGATACCGGACAGTTGTTTTCCATATGCTGTTTTTGACTGTCTTTTGGATTCTGTGATCCGTATTTCCATAATACCTGTTCTCCTCCACTGTCTCTGCCGCCTGTGCCGCATCCTACGATAGTCACTTCTCCATTTGCTGCCAGGAGTTCTGCTTCTTTGTCCTGCGGGTCGCCGGTTATATATACATAGTTTGCAAAATTCTGTATTCCCGGGTCTTTCAGATATTCCCGTACTGTGACCGGTGTTTTTGCATCACTTCCATAACGCAGGAAGCGGTACAGGATGTTTTCGCGGTCCTCTTCTGTACGGATCTTCTCCAGCCGGAACTTCCCAGTGCTGTGGTCATAGACTCCGGCCTGGCAGGAGATCTTCTTTTCCATAAAGCTCTGAAGGACTGCGGAAAAGACTTCTGCCACCGTTTCCGCACGCTGCGGATCCCGGTCTGCCTGAAATGCTTCTGCCAGAATCAGTACCGTATCATCCACCGGGAAGCTTTTTTCCCGGATCATAATGTCATCCAGCTTTCCGGACAACTTCCAGTGGATCTGCCGGATACTGTCACCGGAACGATATTCCCGGATGTCATAAGTTTCTCCCGGATCATCCCCCGGGCGGCTTCCGGAATAGCGGAAACTTTCCATGTCGAATCCTTCCCTTGTAAAAAGGGAAAGCTCACCTTTTTGTCTTTCCGGCATTACAACGGTATAAGCGCATGTATCAGCCTTCCTTTTTAAAGAAAAGACACGAAAAAAATCCTGGCATTTCCAGTCAGAAAAACAAAATCTGATACAGCCGCACCAGCTGCTTCCGGTCTCAAACCCGATGACCTGTTTTTCCTTTCCTCCCAGGGAAAAGGAAAGAGGGATCTCTCCTTTTTCACCGGTAAAAAGATTTTCCCATCTGAGCACTCCTGCCCCGCCAAATACCGGCCATGCAGACTGGTTTTCCATCCGTATTTCCCCGTCAAAACGCCCCATTCTCTCTGCCGCCTTTGGAAGATGCAGTTTCGTAACGGCCTTTTTTCCGGATAATGCCACACTCCCTGCGGAAAAGATCAGAAGAAGGGCGGAGAGTAAGAGAACCGCTGCAAAGAGCCATGTGCCTGTAATTACTGCTGCTCCTGCCATGCAGACCAGCCACAAAAGCCACAGGATCCTGTTCTTTATCATCCTTCCACCTTCGGTTCCGGCACTTCTGACAGGATCTCCGAGAGGATCTCACGGGCAGTTTTTTCCTGATACCTTGCCTTGGAATCCAGGATCATCCTGTGTGCCGCAACGTCCTTGAACACCTCCTGCACATCCTTTGGAATGACATAATCCCTTTCTTTCATGTAAGCAGCTGCTTTTGCCATCCTTACCAGTGCCAGGGTTCCACGCGGGCTTAATCCCAGCGTGATCAGCACATGTTTCCTTGTAGCTTCCGCAAGGTCTGCCACATAGTCGAGCACCTGGTCTGCTACATAGATCTCCTGTACCTCTTTCTGGAGTTTCAGCACCTCATCCCGGGTAACTACGGTCTTTGCATTTTCCAGGGGATTTTTCTTCTGTCTGTCCCGTAACAATTCGACCAGGCTCTGGTGATCCGGATATCCCATGCTGACACTGATCATAAAACGGTCAAGCTGTGATTCCGGAAGGAGCTGTGTACCGGAAGAGCCCACCGGGTTTTCTGTGGCAATGACTACAAACGGGGATGGCACACAATGGGTTTCCCCGTCTACCGTCACCTTTCCTTCTTCCATTACTTCCAGAAGGGCAGACTGGGTCTTACTGGAAGTACGGTTGATTTCATCTGCCAGTAAAAGGTTGCACATGACCGCTCCCTCATGATATGAGAACTGTCCGTTCTGTTTGTCATACATGGTAAATCCGGTCACATCGGAAGGGACAACATCCGGGGTGAACTGAATACGGTTAAATTCCATCCCCATGAGACGGCTCAGTGCCAGTGCGGTCGTCGTCTTACCGACACCAGGAACATCTTCCAGAAGGACATGTCCCTTTGCGAGCACTGCCATGAGGATCTTATCTGTGATATCTTTTTTTCCTTTAATGATTTTCTCCAGCTGATTCTGAAGTTCTGTTATTTTCTGCGGCATTTTTTCCTCCATCCTTATCTGTGGTCTGTCATATTAAAAAAACTGTTTTCCTTATCCTGGTAACGCTGGTAAGCCACCAGTGCACAGAATCCCTGGTCTGTTGCCATGGGGTTGCTTTCCCCGTCCAGGGTATGTTTAAAACTTCCATCCTTCTGATAAAAAGTCATCAGGGTATCATACAGGCCTTTTCCATCTTTCTGGAAACGTTCGTCTTCATTACAGTCTACACCTACCGCACTGAGTGCAATCACGGTCTGGGAAATGGATTCCGAGCTCTTTGCGCCAAATGCGGTATAACCGCCATCATCGTCCTGTATATCTGCCAGAAATTCCACACCCTTGTCAATGACTTCCTTTACATCTTCTTCATCCTGGTATGGTTCCAGGCTCTGCAGTGTCATGGCGGTCAGATCCACATCCCCGTCTTTGGCGTTATCATCCAGGGAAAATCCGCCATCTGCTTTTTCCCGTTCCAATATGTAATCCAGATATTTCTGTTCCAGTTCCCCGTCTTTATTGGCATCCGGGTCATCGGCATTTAAGGCGATCAGTGCATAAATGGCACCGTTTAATCCCTGGGAGACCACTGCATCAAAATCTTCCAGCGGCTTTTCAATATCGTAACCGCCAATATCCGTTGGATCCTTTCCTATGGATTTCAATGCCATGACTGCCCTGGAATACTCCGTATAACGGTTATCACTGAGCACGCCTTCCTGGTCTTTGACCCGTTTTTCAAGATTGGCACGATATTTTTCGAAATAGTTCTCATCCACCGTTTCTCCCGAACGGGCAAGTGCGATCACCGTCCATTCCCCGCCCAAGGTATCCGATGCCGGTGATGTTACGGTTTTCTGTTCATAAGCAGCTGTTTTTTTCAGTGCATCTTCCAGTTTTGGAGTCCCGCCCCCACAGCCTGTCAAAAGCCCCGCTGTGGTAACTAACACCAGAAACTGGCATGTCCTTTTTTTTAGTCTGTTCATAATTTCCCCCTCATTTTTTCCTTTATCTGTTTTATGCAAAGAATCACATCTTCTTTATTGGAACATTCTATCGTCCAGGTTCGTTCCTTTGTGCAGGGAAGAAGTTTTAAAACCTTTTCCCATGGAATTGTGCCCTTTCCTAAGCCCAAATGGGAATCCCTGTCCCCTGCATTGTCATGGATATGTACATGTCCGACACAGGGTGCAAGTTCCTTCGCCCATTCGAGGACAGAGATTTCCGAATAGCAGTGTGCGTGCCCCATATCCAGGCACAGCTTAAACTTTGGATGATCTACGATTCTATATACATCCAAAAGGAGCCGCCAGTCTTCATCCAGGACATTTTCCATGACGATCTCAGGGCCTTCCCGGTCTTTTAAAAATTCCTGGAAAAACCGGCCTGTTTGTTCCGCCCATCCTTCCCGGAAATATACCGTAGGGATCATCCCTGAATGATATACGATCTTTTTTGCTCCAAGGCGGATTCCTGCTTGGTAACACTGGTCAAACCGTTCCATCGTCACTTTCCTTATCCGACTGTCAAAAGATGCCGGGTTTAAGTCCAGAAATGGCCCATGCAAGGTAAGCGGTGGATTTCCCATCTGCTCCAGTCTTTTTTGATACCGTTCCATTTTTCTTTCCAGCCGGTCCAGATTGTCAGATATGGAAAACTCGATACTTTCCACACCGGCTCCATACTGACCGCAGATTTCTTTCATATCTTCATCGCAAAGCAAATGGCTGACATAGATCAAAGCATTTCCTCTTTCCCGGACTCAATCAGCCCGTATTTTTTCTTAATGCGTTCCAGTTTTTCAAGAAGCGGCCTGCTCAAAAACCATAAAAAGATCACGGTTGACAGTGCATGCACCAGGTCCACCGGGATTCCTGAAATATAGAAAGCAACCAGGCTGGCCGGTGTGATATACCCATAAGACATCAGGATGCTTGCCGGGTTCATGATCCCGCCGTAGATCAGGACCACACTTAAAAATCCATAAATGCAAAGGTCCCGTTTCCTTGCTTTTAAGATTCCTTTCTGATAAAGGATCCCTGCAAGGAAACCGATAATACCAAAAGAGAACATCTGCCATGGCGTCCAGGGGCCCTGTCCCATAAACATGTTGGATAACATCATGATTAGACAGCCAACAAGAAAACCTGCTTCGCCTCCGAAAGAGACACCGGTAAGGATCACAATAGCAGCCACCGGTTTGAAACTGGGTACCATAAAGAAGGCTGCCCTCCCTGCGACACCGATCGCTGCAAGGACAGAGATCACCATGATTTCCCGTGCTTTTGGTTTGCGTCCTTCAAACATCATAAAAAACGGGAGCATTGCAGCCACGATCACAATCAGGCTGCATATCAGATATTTCCTTCCATGGAAAAACCGGACTGACAGATACAAAAGCAGTGGTACGACCAAAAGCATCAAAGCAAGGGCAAACCAGGTCCTCCGGTTCACTTTCCCCTTCTTTTCCATCTGCCGGATGATCATCCCATCGGAGGGAAGGGTATATTCTTCCAGATCTTCTGCCGGTTCCTCTTCTTGTGCTTCATTTGGGGTGTCTTCCCAGAATTCATCTATAAACTGGTCCAGTTGCTGCTCTGTAAGCACGTAACCACATCCTTTCCGGTCACAGCTTCCGGAAACAAATGCCTTGCCATCCGGTTTGCTGCGGTTGTGTAGAAATTATTTCCGGCAAAAAACTCCCGGGTATTCTGGCTGGTAACGATGTTTCCCTCAAAAAACAGGCCTACTCTGTCCGCGTATTCTGCAACAAATTCCACGTCATGGGAGATCATAAAGATCGTCAGGCCATGCTGTTTCAGCCGGGTTAAGATCTTTCCGATCTCTTCTTTATATTCTGCATCCATTCCCTTCGTGGGTTCGTCCATCAGGAGGATCCGCGGTCGAAGCAAAAGGACTTTGGCAAGTGCCAGCCTCTGCTGTTCCCCGCCACTCAGGTCATAAGGATGTCTTTCCAGAAGCCCTTCCAGCCTGGTAAGGCTTACGATTCCTTCTATGGCCTTTTCTTTTTTCATATGGATCTGATATTCCGAAGACATTTTTTCTCTCCTGCCCCCAATCACAGAATACAAATCTTCCAGGACTGTTTTCTTTAAGAAAATGCTCTGTGGGTTCTGCGGCATGACTCCCAAAAGCCCACAATACAGATCCCGGTCTTTATACGAACGGATATCCCGCCCTTCCAGAAGTATCTTCCCACGGTATGGACATTGCACCCGGCTTAAAAGAGACAGCGTAGTGCTCTTTCCCGTACCGTTTCCACCTACCAGTGCATAGAACTCTCCTTTTTTTACCTCCAGGGAAAGATCCCGGACAACATCCGGGCTGTCCTTTTCATACCGGAACCAGACATCTTTCGCCTGAATGGACAATTCTTTCTTCGAACTATCTGTTTTTGTGTATCTGACTTTTTCAGTGCTTTCGCTCTTTCGCTGACTATCCGAAGCAATTCCTTTTTCGTTACAGTAACGGGAGAGCCACTGTCTTCCCTCACTGACTGTCAGCGGACAGGTTGCCTGACTGTCTGTCTCACCATAGATCTGCATAGGAATCGGCATGGAAAGAAACATGCCATGTTTTTGTTCCTTTAATTTTACCCCGATTTCCCTGGGAGTTCCTTCCAGATAAACATTCCCCTTATCCATGACAAATACCCTATCCGCATAAGGGATGATATCCTGAAGCCGGTGTTCCGTAAGGAGCACCGTTGTTCCAATATCACGATTAATCTTTTTTACGGTTTCCAGAAAATCAGAAGCAGCGATGGGGTCCAGCTGAGACGTAGGCTCATCCAGTATTAAAAGGGATGGATGCATTGCCATGATCGCAGCCAGGTTTAAGATCTGCTTCTGCCCTCCTGACAGCTCTGAGACATTTTTATAAAACCACTGATGGATACCAAAATAGCTGGCCATCTCCGCAACCCGCAGCCGGATAGTCGCATTGTCATATCCCAGGCTTTCCAGTCCAAAGGAAAGCTCATGCCAGACTTTATCCGTTACGATCTGATTATCCGGGTTCTGCATGACAAAACCGATCTCCTGGCTCTGTGTCCGGTGGTCAATCCCCGAAAGCGGCATCCCCCGGTAAAAGATTTCTCCCTCTGACTTTCCAACCGAGGCCAGCACGGTTTTTAACTGGCGCAACAGCGTGCTTTTGCCGCATCCGCTCCGTCCGCAGATCACATTTAACGTTCCTTCTTCTATTTTCAGATTCGCATGGTCCAGAACCTTCCTGGAACATTCCGGGTATGCGAAGCTAAACTCCTTTACTTCTACAAGATTCATAATCATTATCCTTCCTGTTCCAGAGTTTCGTAGATTTTTTTGTAAGTCATATCCAGATCTGTTTCACAATGTTTCCGGCTTCTGGCAAAACGGATGGTCTCCGTCACATCCAGGATCACCGGAAGGAAACAAAAACATGCAAAGCAGATGTATGTAAGCATTGCTTCAACTACTGGAACAGATACCGGAGCCTGATGCCCCTGAATGGTAAAACCAGCAAGTAAAATACGGGGATCATAACTTGCATAAGAAGCCCCATTCATACAGCCAGTGGCAAATACAAGGAATAAAGCTGCCATCACTGCCAGAAGGCTTTTATCCTTCTTCGTAAATTTGTAAATGGAAAAAGCAGTCCTGCCTTTTAATCCATATCCCCTGCTCCGCATGGAATCCGAAGTTTCTATGGCATTCTCCAAAGCCCACGTAACCAGTATCGACAGCATGTTAAAGCCCGCACGGATACGGTTAAAAAGACTGCCCTCTGAAACATCCCTTCCCATAGATTTCTGACCGTTCCGGATCACTTTAAGCTGCCCCGTAAATCTGGGGACAAAGCGAAGTGCCATGGAAAGGATCAGAGAAAGGGCCGGTATCAGCCTTCCAAACAGGTAAATAAATTTATCACTTGTCATAACTTTATTATAACAGGAAAACCACTGGATCACTACGAACATGACCGCTCCAAGGACTACTCCATAGACTAAGGCCTCCAAAGTGATCCAGTTTCCACTGCTTTCTACATAATATAGCATCGTGACTCCATAATGATTGAAAAGTGGATTCAGAAGAGCCACGATCAAAAGACTGGGAAGGGTAAAGAGAAAGCTTTGCCTAAGTGTCCTTTTTCCTCCAAGCAGAAGGATGGAATAAGACAAAGCACCCGCATAAGAAATGCAGATAAAGACGGGATGCTGATTAAACATAGTAAATAACAGTACTACAGCAAAATAAAAAAAATTCAAAAATGGATGGCATGTGGAAAAAGCATCAATGATGGATTGATCCGCAGACTGTCTGTTTCTTTTCTCGGTCTTATTTGTTGATAACACGTTTAAATGTACTCCCTCTTTAATCCCTGCTCTTCACAGTACAAATCCACTTTGCTTCCCTTTTTGCAACGTATCGTGCAGTTTTTGTTCACGATCTTTGAGCCAATATGCTCAGGATCATGATGTATCTCCAGATATTCCAGCCGGTTGCATCCATGAAAGACTTCCTCTCCAAGATACATGATATTTTCCGGAATATATACCTCTTTCAATTTCTTACATCCGAAAAAGGCCCTCTGATCTAATTTTTTAATTTCTTTTGGTAAGACTATGGTTTCAAAGCCACAGAAGTAAAAGGCTTCCAGACCAATTTCTTCCAGTGTATCCGG
>OBLF01001680.1_pt1 | contig 17059 bp, 17 predicted proteins | sample 1519231 | NCBI WGS metagenome assembly OBLF01 (sample SAMEA2602895, study PRJEB22501) | metagenome | reverse complement strand
CGACCACCGAGATCTACACTCTTTCCCTACACGACGCTCTTCCGATCTATCAATTTTTCTGTTGTTCCAATCGTTTCCGTTTCGCGGCTCAGCCCACGAACTCCGCCACGCAGCGGCGGTAGGCAGCCACGGGGTCCTCCGCCTGGGTGATGGGACGGCCCACCACGATGTAGTCGGAGCCCAGCTCCTTGGCCTTGGCCGGAGTGGTGACCCGCTTCTGGTCCCCTGCATCCCCGCCGGCAAACCGGACGCCGGGGGTCACAGTCAGGAAGTTCTTGCCGCAGCGCTCGTGGATGGTCCCCGCCTCCAGGGGTGAGCACACCACGCCGTCCAGCCCCACGATAGAGGCAATCTCCGCATAGTGGAGCACCACTTCCTCCATGGGCTTTTCGATCCACAGTTCCTTTTCCAGCATGTCCTGATCCGTGGAGGTCAGCTGGGTCACGGCGATCAGCAGAGGCCGGGTGTCGTCCGGCCGGGTCAGGCCCGCCAGGGCGGCGGACATCATGGCGCCGGTACCGGCGGCATGAACGTTCACAATATCCACATCCAGAGCGGACAGGGCCGCCATGGCCTTTTTCACGGTGTTGGGGATGTCGTGGAGCTTCAGATCCAGAAAGATCTTGTGGCCCCGGGCCCGGATCTCCCGGACGATGGAGGGGCCTTCGGAATAAAACAGCTCCATGCCAATCTTCACAAAGGGCTTTTCCTCCGTGAAGCGGTCCAGAAATGCCAGGGTCTTTTCCCGGCCGTCGAAATCCAGCGCAACGATAACGTCCTTACCCATGATGTGCTCCTCCTATGATCTCCGTCAGATTTTGGATGCCGTACCGCTCCATGACGGCAGGCAGTTCTTCAATAATGTGTTTGCAGGCATACGGCTCCGTCAGGTTGGCCGCGCCTACGCCCACGGCGGCAGCGCCCGCCAGCATCAGTTCGATGACATCCTCCGCCGTGGTAACGCCGCCCATGCCCACAATGGGGATGGACACCGCCTCATAGACCTGGTACACCATCCGCACCGCCAAGGGGAACATTCCCGGGCCGGACATGCCTCCGGTGGTGTTGGCCAGCAGCGGGCGGCGGTGCTTCAGATCGATCCGCATCCCCGGCAGGGTGTTGATGAGGCTGACGCCGTCGGCGCCCGCCTCCTCACACGCCTTCGCCACGGCAGCGATGTCTGCCGCCGTGGGAGAAAGCTTGAGAATGATGGGCTTTTTCGTCACCGCCCGGACGGCCCTTGTCACCTCTGCGGCGGCCTTGGGGTCCGCGCCGAAGGCGGCCCCGCCGCCATGGACATTGGGACAGGAAATGTTTACTTCTAACCACCCCACCTGCTCCTGGGCATCCAGCTTTTCACAGACTTCGGCGTATTCCGCCACTGAAAAACCGCTGACATTGGCCATCACCGGCTTGTGAAATACTTTTTTCAGCCGGGGCAGTTCCGTTTCGATGACGGCGTCCACGCCGGGGTTCTGGAGCCCCACGGCGTTCAGCAGGCCGCCGGCATACTCCGCAATGCGGGGCGTGGGATTGCCGAACCGGGGCTCCCGGGTGGTTCCCTTAAAGGAAAAGGTACCTAACATATTGATATCGTACAATTCCGCGAACTCATAGCCATAGCCGAAGGTTCCGCTGGCGGGAATGATGGGGTTATCCAGCGTCAGGCCGCAGAGGTCAACCTTTGTGTTCACCATATGATCTCCTCCTTCTCCAGCACCGGACCGTCCTTGCAGATTCGCTTATTGCCGTATTTCGTCTTGCAGGAGCAGCCCATACAGGCGCCGAAGCCACAGCCCATCCGCTCCTCAAAGCTGAACTGGCCGGAGGTCTTACAGGCGGCGTACACCGCTTTCAGCATGGGCTCCGGGCCGCAGGTGTACAGATACGTATAATCGGAAACGGCGGCCATTCCGTCTGTCACCAGGCCCTGCATACCGGCGCTGCCGTCGGCGGTGGCGATGACCACCTCCGTGCCCAGAGCCCGGAACTCCTCTGCCAGGAAGATCTCAGAAGCCCGGTTGAAGCCCAGCACCGCGGTCACGTGCTTTCCCTGGGCCGCCAGCCGCCTGGCCAGGCCGTACAGGGGCGGGATACCCACGCCGCCGCCCACCAGCAGGGGCCGTTCCCCGCTGCGGGATACGTCGTAGCCGTTGCCCAGGCCCGTCAGCACATCCAGCTCCGTGCCGGGCGCCATGTGGGTCATGGCATCGGTCCCCCGGCCCAGCACCTTATAGATCAGGGTCACTTTCCTCTCCGTCCAGTCGCACACAGAGATGGGACGGCGGAGGAAAAAGCCCGCGAGCTTCAGATTTACGAACTGGCCCGGTGCGGTGATGGCAGAGGTATCCCCCGCCAGCCGCAGACGGTAAATACCCTCGGCCAGTTTTATGTTTTCAGCAATTGTCAAGGTTATCTGCTTCACATGGTTCCTCCTTCCGGCAGATGGGCCGCATCCTGCCACGCAATCGTTTCACCTGTTGATGTCAGCAGGCAGCGGCCCTCCACGTTCCATCCTGTAAAGGGAGTTGCCTTGCCACAGGACAGAAAGTCCGCCGGGTCGATCCAGTAGGCCGCACCCAGGTCAAACACGGTGAAGCCGGTGTCCGGCCCAATGCCGAAGCGGCGGCAGGGATTGCCGTGGAGCAGTTCCATGAGCCGCTGCATAGAGATGACGCCGGGTTTTACCAAGTAGGTATACAGCAGGGGGAACGCGGTTTCCAGGCCCACGATACCCATGGCGCTCTTTTCCAGTCCCCGGCTCTTTTCCTCTGCGCTGTGGGGGGCATGGTCCGTGGCGATCATGTCGATGGTGCCGTCCGCCAGCCCTTCCAGCAGGGCTTCCCGGTCCGCCTTGTCCCGAAGGGGCGGGTTCATCTTGAAGCGGCCGTCCTCTTCCAGGCAGGAATCGTCCAGCAGCAGGTAATGGGGGCCAGTCTCGCAGGTGACGTTCAGCCCCTCGGCCTTGGCCCTGCGGATGAGGGCCACGCTCTCCTTGGTGGAGATGTGGCAGATGTGGTAGCCGCAGCCCGTCTCCCGCACCAGCTCCAGGTCCCGCTGGATGGGCCGCCACTCGCTTTCGGAGCAGATGCCCCGGTGACCGTGGGTCCTGGCGTAGGCGCCGTCGTGGATGTAGCCGCCATGAAGCAGGCTGTTGTCCTCGCAGTGGGCCACGATGAGCCTGCCCAGCTGTTTGGCTTTCAGCATGGCCGCCCGCATCATCTCTCGGTCCTGCACGCCCTTGCCGTCATCGGAAAAGGCCACCACGTAAGGGGCCATGGCATCCAGATCCGCCAGCTTCTCCCCTTTTTCGCCCTCCGTAATGGCGCCGTAGGGCAGGACGCGGATCACCGCGTCCCGGCGGATGGCATCCAGCTCCGGCTGAAGGTGTTCCATGCTGTCCGGCACCGGGTTCAGGTTGGGCATGGCGCACACCGCGGTATAGCCGCCATGGGCCGCCGCCAGAGATCCGGAGCGGATGGTCTCCTTATAAGAAAAACCCGGCTCTCGGAGATGTACATGCACATCAACGAAACCGGGTAAAACCACGAAAGAAGAAGCATCCACACAAACGGGAGAAACAGCTCGGGAAACACCACCGCCCAAGGAAACGGAAACATCATTCCGGAAGAAAACGCCGTTCCGGAACACCTGCGCATTTTTCAGTACCATCGTCACGGGTATCGCTCCTTTCCTAAAAATCTCTAAACTTTCGATATGATACCATGGGTTTCGCCGTCTGTCAAGTGTGTTTTTATACAAGAGGTATGACCATTTCCCGCCGCTGGTTCTACGTCCCGGCAATCTGACGGAATTTGCCGGATTTTCCCGGTATGCTTGGTGTGAGACGTGAAAAAAAGGACGCCCCGCAGGGCGTCCTTTTCAAAATTTCATATATGCGGTCAGCCGGATCAGGCCATGGCCTTGGCAGATTCCTCCAGCTTGGCGATCAGTTCCTGATACTTAGCCACCTTTTCCCGCTCGGCGTTCACCACGTTCTCGGGGGCGTGGGCCACGAACTTCTCGTTGGCCAGCTTACCCTGGGTGATGCGCAGGCCGTTCTTCGCCTTTTCCAGTTCCTTGGCGATGCGCTCCCGCTCCGCCGCCAGGTCCACCAGCTCGCTGAGGGGCAGGTAGGCGGTAGCGTCGTGGGTTACCACGCTGATCTGGCCGGTGACGTCCGCCGGGGCGGCATCCGCAAAGGAGATGTTGCTGGCAAAGGCCAGGCGCTGGATGAAGTGCAGGCCCTGCCGATAAGGCTCCGGCTGAGCGGTGACAATCAGCATTTCCGCCTTCTTGGAGGGGGGCACGTTCATCTCGGCCCGGCGGCCCCGGATGGCCCGGATCAGGTCCATGACGGCCTCCATAGCGTTCTCCTCCGCCGGGAAGTCCAGCGCCTCGGTGTATTTCGGCCACTGGGCCATCATCAGGATATCCTCCGCGCCGCCGCACTTAGGCAGAGCCTGATAGATCTCCTCGGTGATGAAGGGCATGAAGGGGTGCAGCAGCTTCAGCAGGGTCACCAGCACGTAGCACAGCACGTTCTGGGCCGTCAGCTTGGCGTCCTCGTCGGTGCCGTTGAGGCGGGTCTTGGTCAGCTCGATATACCAGTCGCAGTAGGTGTCCCAGATGAAGTCATAGACCTTGGCGGAGGCCACGCCGATCTCGAAGCTGTCCAGATTCTCGGTGACTTCCTTCACCAGGCGGTTCAGCTTGCTGAGGACCCACTTGTCCTCCCGCTCCAGCTTGTCTGCGGCGGGCAGTTCATAGTGGTCGATGGACAGGTTCATCATCACGAAGCGGCTGGCGTTCCAGATCTTGTTGGCAAAGTTCCGCATGGCCTCGCACTTTTCGGTGTAGAACCGGGTGTCGTTGCCGGGGGAGTTGCCGGTGATGAGGTTGAAGCGCAGGGCGTCGGCGCCGTACTTCTCCGCCATCTCCAGGGGGTCGATGCCGTTGCCCAGGGACTTGGACATTTTCCGTCCCTTGTCATCCCGGACCAGGCCGTGGATCAGCACGGTGTGGAAGGGGATCTTCTTCATCTGCTCGCAGCCGGAGAAGATCATCCGGGCCACCCAGAAGAAAATGATGTCGTAGCCGGTGACCATGACGGAGGTAGGATACCAGTAATTCAGGTCGGCGGTCTGCTCCGGCCAGCCCAGGGTGGAGAAGGGCCACAGGGCGGAGGAGAACCAGGTGTCCAGCACGTCCTCCTCCCGGGTCAGGTGAGTGCTGCCGCACTTTTCGCAGACGGTGGGGTCCTCCCGCTTCACGTTGATGTGCCCGCAGTCGTCGCAGGTCCAGGCGGGGATCTGATGGCCCCACCACAGCTGGCGGGAAATGCACCAGTCATGGCAGTTTTCCATCCAGTTGGTGTAGGTCTTGGAGAACCGCTCGGGGACGAACTTCACTTCGCCCTCGTTCACCACCCGCAGAGCCTCTTTCGCCAGGGGCTCCATCTTCACGAACCACTGGGCGGAGATCAGGGGCTCCACATCGTTGTGGCAGCGGTAGCAGGTGCCCACGTTGTGGTTGTAAGGCTCCACCTTCACCAGATAGCCCTGCTCCTCCAGATCCTTCACGATGGCCTTGCGGCACTCGTAGCGGTCCATACCGTTGTAGGGGCCGCCGTTTTCGTTGATCTTGCCGTCGTCGGCGATGACCCGGATGACCTCCAGGTTGTGGCGCAGGCCCACCTCAAAGTCATTGGGGTCGTGGGCGGGGGTCATCTTCACGGCGCCGGTGCCGAAGCCGATCTCGCAGTACTCGTCGCCCACAATGGGGATCTCACGATTCATGATGGGCAGGATGCACTTCTTGCCGATGAGGTGCTTGAACTTCTCATCGTTGGGGTTCACGGCCACGCCGGTGTCGCCCATCATGGTCTCGGGACGGGTGGTGGCCACCACGATGTCGCCGGAACCGTCCGCCAGAGGATAGCGGATATACCACAGATGGCCGGGCTTGTCCACATACTCCACCTCGGCGTCAGACAGGGCGGTAACGCAGTGGGGGCACCAGTTGATGATGCGGCTGCCCTTGTAGATGAGGCCCTTGTCGTACAGCTCGCAGAAGGTCTCGCGGACGGCCTTGGAGCAGCCCTCGTCCATGGTGAAGCGGGCGCGGCTCCAGTCGCAGGAAACGCCCATCTTCTTCTGCTGCTGGACGATGCGGTTGCCGTACTCCTCTTTCCACTTCCAGACCCGCTCCAGGAACTTCTCCCGGCCCAGGTCATAGCGGGTCTTACCCTCCTTGACCCGCAGCTCCTCTTCCACCTTGATCTGGGTGGCGATGCCGGCGTGGTCGGTGCCGGGGACCCATAGGGCGGCGTAGCCCTGCATCCGCTTAAAGCGGGTCAGGATGTCCTGCAGCGTGCAGTCCAGGGCGTGGCCCATATGAAGCTGGCCGGTGACGTTGGGGGGCGGCATGACGATGGAGAAAGGCTTCTTCTTAGAGTCCTCCACGCCCTTGAAGCAGCCATGGTCCTCCCACATCTGATAGATGCGGGACTCCACCTGCTGGGGCTCATACACCTTTGGCAGTTCTTTGTTCATGGTTTTCGCTCCTTCTTCTATTAATAATCACAAATGTTTACAGAAAACGCAGATAGCGGTACGTCTTGCCGCACTTCTCCTCCAGGAAATGGCGCAGCTCCGCCGGATCATGGTCAGGGACCTTATCCAGCGAGATCACCAGGCTGGTCAGTTCGTCAAAGAAAATGAAATCATACCCCCGGAACTTGACCAATGCAAACACCTTGTCATAATTATAACGGTTCTTCTTATCTCCGATGATCTCGTAAAAGCAGTTATTGTCAAACTGCAGCTTTCCCCGGTACAGCACCCGCATCCGTGCAAACCCTGCGCTGACGATGTTCGGGATCAGCGCGGCGGTCAGGAACAATGCGCCAATCATCAGATAGCTGATGTTCCTGAACCCTGCGCCGTTAGCCGTGATCTGATTCCATGCCGACCAGGTGCGCCACACGCCGACTGCCAGGCAAACCACCCGGAACAGCAGCATCTGCTTCCAGCGGAACATCCGTTCCGATACCGTGTACAATGCCAGCAGCTGGCGATAGGTCAAATTCAACTCTGCTTCAAATCTCATACATTCCTCCTGTTTCTATGGAGCTGTTTTTTCGCGGCGGTGATCGGCGCAGAACGTGAAAAAGCCCTGAGCCATAAGGCTCAGGGCGAACAAAAGTCCGTGGTACCACCTGGATTCCACGCAGAAAGCGTGACACTTACCGTCTGTAACGGGACACCCGTCCGGCTTACTGGTTTTCAGCACGGCCGCTCCGCGGCGACTTCGCTGACCGTCCCGGTAGGGCTTGCACCGTCCGCCCTCTCTCTTGGCCGTTCCCAGTCAGCTACTGCTCCGCTTCTCAGCGTTTGAACGGACGGATTATACCACATTTTTAAATAGGTGTCAATCTAGGAAAGGCGCAATATCTCCTTTTTCAGCCGCTGGATGATCCGCTTTTCCAGCCGGGAGATGTAGCTTTGGGAGATGCCCAGCTTGTCGGCCACCTCCTTCTGGGTCTGCTCCTGCCCGCCCCCCAGGCCGAACCGCAGGGTGATGATCTCCTTTTCCCGGGGCGTCAGGGTGTCCAGGGCCGCAGAGAGGAGGCACAGATCCACATCGTCCTCCAAGGGCCGCATCACCACGTCCGCCTCCGTGCCCAGCACATCGGAAAGCAGCAGTTCGTTGCCGTCGTAGTCCGTGTTCAGGGGCTCGTCAAAGGACACCTCCGCCTTCCGGCCCGCGTTTTTCCGGAGATACATCAAAATCTCGTTTTCGATGCAGCGGGAGGCATAGGTGGCCAGCTTGATGTTCTTGTCTGCACGGTAGGTGCCCACGGCCTTGATCAGGCCGATGGTGCCGATGGAAATGAGGTCCTCAATGTTGATGCCGGTGTTTTCAAACCGGCGGGCGATGTACACTACCAGCCGCAGATTATGCTCGATCAGCTCCTGCCGGGCATCCTCCTGGTCCAGCCGCCCCAGCAGCTCCGCCTCCCGCTCCCGGCTCAGGGGCGGGGGCAGGGTGTCGCTGCCGCCGATGTAGTGGGCCTCCGGCTCCCGGCACAGTCCCAGGCGGCACAGCAGCCGCCACAGCCATCCGCTCATAGTTCCTTCTCCCTTCTCCGCCCCAAAGGGCGGTGTATCCGCCGCCAAGTTCCGTGTCTGTCAGGGCGATCCGCAGCCCCGGCCAGCGGCGGCCGTCGATCTCCGCCCAATCGCTTTTCACGCTGAGCAGCAGTCCGCCGCCGGATGCTGTCCGCACCGGCAGCAGCTGGGGTTTCAGCTCCGGAAAACACTGCCGCAGTAGGGGCAGGGCCTCCGCCGGGGTGTAGGTCTGAAGCGCCGGCGGCAGTTGGGAAAAGCAGCGGCGCTCCGCCGTCAGCACCGGGTCCCCGGCGGCGTCCCGGAGACTGTGGCCCGTGTCCCGGAGGGCCGTCAGGGCCACGGTCCGGCCCAGCAGGGATACCCGCACCGGAATCCGCTCTCCCCGAAGGCCGTGGGCGGCGGCCGCCCGAAAGATCACCGTCAGCAGCAGATAGACCCCGGTGGCGGAAAGCAGCAAGGTCCTTCCGCTGACGTTGGTATAAAAGATGCCCCTGGCGTTGGGGATGCTCTGCCCCGCCGCCAGCCCCAGGGCCAGCACCGTTCCCGCCAGGCCGCAGGCCACAACGAAGGTCAGCAGGGTCAGCCGCCAAAAATGCCGCTCCCCGCCGAAGGCCACCAGCGCCAGCAGCACCCCCGCCGCAGCCTTTGCCGGAGCCGCCGCCAGAAAGCCCCATCCCGGCAGGAACACCGCCCCGGCATACAAGCCCCCCAGCAGGCCACAGAGAACGTATCGCCCCCGGCGCAGGGGGACGCCCGCCAGCCGGGCCGACACCAACAACAGGAGGTAATCCAGAAGAGCGTTGAAGAAAAAAATGCTGTCCAGATACACCACCGTCACGGCCATCCCCCCTTTCAGGAAGATTATAGCCCAAGCCGGACGGAAAAACCGTCGCAATCGGACGGTCCCTCGGCTTTCTGTCCGGCTGACCCATAAAATAAAGGATGGGAGAAAGCCGGAAAGCTTTCTCCCATCCTTAGTTGTGTTCATTCAGCGCGGCGGTAATCTCCGCTTTTGCCGCCGGATTTTTCCAGCAGGCGGATGTTGGTGATCTCCATGTCCTTCTGGACCGCTTTGCACATGTCATAAATGGTCAAGGCCGCCACGGATCCCGCCGTCAGGGCCTCCATCCCCACGCCGGTACCGCCGGTGCAGGTGACCGCCGCCGGATTTCCCCCCATACACGGCTGGTCCGACAGATGGAACGTGATGTCGATACCTGTCAGGGGCAGAGGGTGGCACATGGGGATCAGCTCCCAGTTGTGCTTGGCGGCCTGGATGCCCGCCACCTGGGCCACCGCCAGCACGTCCCCCTTTTTCAGGGTGCCGTTTTTGATGTGGGCCATGGTCTCCGGCGACACGCGGATCTCCCCCGCCGCCACCGCCCGCCGGTGGGTCACGGCCTTCTCCGTCACGTCCACCATCCGGGCACGGCCCTGTTCGTTGAAATGGGTCAATTCTCCCATGGTTCAGCCTCCGATCTCATTCATGGTCCGGGGCGTGTCGCTGGCATGCTTTGTCAGGTGGTGCCCCTTGGGTTTTTGCAGGATGCCCCGGTAAATAGCCGCTTCCAGTTCTGCGCCGTGAAGACCCCGGAGGGGAATTTCTTCCCGGCTGTGAAGGCAGCCCTTCAGTCTGCCGTCCGCCGTCACCCGGATGCGGCGGCAATCACCGCAAAATTCGTGGCTCATAGGGGCGATGAGCCCCACGGTCCCCGCAGCCCCCGGCAGGCGGTACCGCCGGGCCACGCCGCTGGGCTCGATCTTTTCCAGTTCCGGGAACCGCTTCAGGACCTCCGTCACCGAAAGGAACCGCTCTTTCGGCCACGCGGCGCAGGGGCCCATGGGCATCAGCTCGATGAACCGCACCTCCCAGGGGTGCGCCCTGGTCAGATTCAGAAAATCTCCGATCTCATCATCGTTGACGCCGCCCATCAGCACCGTGTCCAGCTTCAGATGCCGGAACCCGGTATCCTCCGCCGCCCGGATGCCGGAGAGGACCTCTTCCAGGGTCCCCCAGCGTGTGATCTCTCGGAACCGCTCCGGCTGCAGGGTGTCCAGGCTGATGTTCAGCCGGTCCACCCCGGCGTCCCGCAGGGGCTGTGCCAGCTTCGGCAGCAGGCTGCCGTTGGTGGTGAGACACAGTTCCTCCAATTCCGGGATGGCCCGCAGGGTCCGGCAGATGTCCAGAATCCCCCGGCGCACCAATGGCTCGCCGCCGGTGACACGGATCTTCCGCACGCCACAGCGTACCGCCGCCCGGGCGATCTCCCCGCACTCCTCCACGGAGAGGACGGACCCGTGAGGTCCTTTTTCCACGCCCTCCTCCGGCATACAATACCGGCAGCGGTAGTTGCAGAGGTCCGTAACGCTGAGCCGCAGATAATCGATTGTCCGGCCATATTGATCGATCATAACCCACTCTTCCCATTTATTCTCTTGAGCTTGTCCGGCTAATATTAAAAGTAGTATAGCAGATATTCCGCCGGAAATCCACCATGGAAAAGGAAAGCGGAAAGCCGACGCTTTCCGCTCATTCCTTTTCGAGAAGGGGTATATGGTAAACTGACGCTGTTTCTTGCGGTCAGGTCAGTTATCAGCGCTGCCTACGTGAACGTCCATTTTGTCCTCGTAGTACTTAACCATGGCGATCTGGTCCTCGTCGATGTGGCCGTTGTCCTTCATCCAGTCCATCACCATCAGCACCACGTCGGTCATGGGAGTGTCCACGCCCATGTGGTGGGCAAAGTGCTTGGCATTGACAATGTCCTTGCGGTGGACAGCGATCCGGGCGCCGGGCTCATAGTCCCGGTGGATCAGCTTGGGCACCTTGTTGTCGTACAGCGGTCCACCCGCAAAGCCGCCCCGGGTGGCGTCAAAGGTAGTCTGAAGGTCGATGCCCGCCTTGGCGGCAAAGGCGTAGGCCTCGGCAATGGCCACCAGATAGGCCCCCGCCGCCATGTTGTTCACCAACTTGGTGACACTGCCGCTGGCACTGCCGCCGGTGTAAACCGGATGGCCCATACAGGAGATGATGGGCTTGGCCTTTTCATAGGCCTCCTTGTCGCCGCCGGTCATGATAGCCAGGGTCCCGGCGATGGCCATGGGGTTGCCGCCGCTGACGGGAGAATCCAGCAGGTACATGCCAGCCGCCTTGGTCTTGGCGTACAGCTCCTGAATAATGTCCGGAGCCGTAGAGCTGAGGTCCACGATGATGTTGCCGGGCTTGCCATATTGGATAGCCTGCTCCACGGAGTTGCGGATGATGGGATGGGTGGGCAGGATTTGGAGAATGACATCGCAGTTTTTGTAAATCTCAACCGGGTCGCTGACCGGCGTGCCGCCTGCCGCCGCGAAGTCGTCCAGCTGCTTCTGGGCAACGTCATAGCCCAGAACCTCACAGCCGCTCTTTTTTACAACATTCTTTGCCATGGGCAGTCCCATAACACCCATCCCTAAAAAGCCGATTTTCATAAGTACGCAGACTTCCTTTCTGTCAACGGTCGATCAATAGGTTGCGTTCTCTTCGGCTACCTTTTCCTCTACCTGGGAAAAGGTGGTCTTTACTTCTTTTCCCGTGTGCTTGCTGATCCAGTTGGTCATGAAGGGGCACAGGATCGCAGTTACCACCACGGCGGCAGCCACTTGGGGCGTTGCAATCGCAGCCGTTGCAGCCAAGGAACTATCCACGGCAGCCAGAGCGGCAGGCGTCGCTACAGCGTTGCCGCCCACACTGGAGATAGCTGCACCGGCAATGCCGGAGCCACCGGCGAGCTTGTCAAAGAAGATGTTGAACACACCGCCGATGATTACGGTGATCAGGCCCAGCACCACACCGGACACACCGCCCTTGGCCACCTGCTGAAGGCTCATGTTGGCGCCCAGAGCAAAACCAAGAACCATGATGGTGACCTCGCCGCCGTCGCTGAGACATTTCCGCATTTTGGGGTCCAGATTGCCCAGAATGATGCCCACCAGCAGAGGGATAACGGAAGCCACCAGCATCATATAGGGGATACTGGCAAGCCCGGCAGTTCCCATAGCTACCATAGTGAGGAAGGGACCGTCATTCAGGGAAATGATGGCCACCGCGCCCTGATCGGCTTCGGAGCCGTAGGTCTTGGTCAAAGCCCCGAATAGGGCGCCATTGGAGTTGGAAGCTGCGGCAATAATAGCCAAAGCGCTGAGGCCGAACATACTGTCGTTGAAAAAATGGGCAGCGACGAGACCGATGGCTACGCTCACCGCAAACTTCGCAATGGTAATGGTAAAGCCGGTCTTCATAGCCTGAGGCGCGCATTTCAGATCCAGCTGAGCGCCCATGCAAACGAAGAAGATGCCCACTAGGGCGCTGGTGCCATTGACGATGCCGGTGGTGAAACTGCCGATTTGCAGCGCCGCCGGGAAAAATGTGTTGATGAGACAGCCAAGGAACAGAGGAACAATGATAATACCGCCGGGAATTTTATCCAGCCACTTCTTTATCGGAACAGCCATTTGAAATCTCCTCTCTGATGTTGCTTCATGTCAATACACGCAGATTCTTACACAAGGCTTTTTGAAAAGTGTTGACTGTCAACTTGCATAATGAAACATTATCAGATTCCCGTGTATTTGTAAAATTCACGCTGTCAATCGTATCATCAAAAATTTGAATGGTACATTTTGCATCTTCTTAACACGTATATTTTCGCCCAATTTTAACATATTATTCCTTGATTTTGCAGAAAACAGCAACTATAATAAAAAAATAATTTTTTGATTCACGCACTGCAAAGGGGGAAACATCCATGCTGGATTTCAGACGGCTGCAATATCTGTATGCAGTCTACCGCTACAGAAATTTCACGCGGGCCAGTGAGGAACTCTTTGTTTCCCAGTCCACCATCTCCACGGCGATCAAGTCTCTGGAAGAGGATCTTGGCGTCAGGCTCATCGTCCGGACTCCCAAGGAAGTCATTTTTACATACGAAGGGGAGCAGTTTCTTCTCTGCGTCCGAAAAATTTTGCAGGACTGTCAGGAGGCGGAAACCCGGATGGCGGATCTGTCGGAGACGAAGAATCAGGTTCTGCACCTGGGGGTCTCCCCCACCGTGGGACTGAAGCTGCAAATATTCCTTCACTCTCCGGAATTTGCCCAAAAGTGGCCAAAGGCCACCATCTATCTGGATGAAGGTTCCATGAACAACCACATTGAAAAGCTGCGGCAAGGGGCTTTGGATCTGTGCTATAATGCGCTGCCCGCCCCGGATCCTACCTCCCAGCTGAAGCTGATCCCCACCTCTACCGCGGAGATCTACGCGACAATGTTGCCCAGCCATCCTCTGGCCGTCTTGGAAAAAATTGACCTTCACCAGCTCAGCGACACGGACATAATCCTATTGGATGCTAAATCCTGCATTCAAGGGCAGATCATGGAGGAATTTCAACGGCTCGGCATTCTGCCTCGGATCCGATCCACTCACGAGCAGATATTCTGTATGCTAAACATGGTGAAACTGGGCAATTTTGTAGGCTTCCTCAATGCATCGGATCCCATCATGCGCCAGTACTTGACGGATATCGGTCTTATCATCCGGCCTCTGGATCCGCCAGTGACCTTTGCCACCGGCTTCATCGTCAACACCAGCCGCCACCTGCCGAAGCTGGCGGAGGAGCTGATCCGCTTCACCCGCCGCCTGGAAGCGGAGGAAGCCGCCCAGAAAGCCCGGTAAATGAAAAAAGCAAGCGGACAGCTATGCTGTCCGCTTGAGATTTTCGATAGAGTGATAAATTTCTTGCAACGGTAAGGAAGTGTGTGCGCGGGAAACCCAAGAAGGGTGTCCTGCGCCATTGAAATCAACAGTTTTCAGAACTTTTTTAAAGTTCTGAAAACTTGTTCAGCGGGGAGGAAAGACTTTTCGACACGCTGAAGCAAGCGGACAGCTAGGCTGTCCGCTTGTTTTTTTACGCCTATGAAATTCAGGTCAGCAGGGCGCTGAGGCCGGTGGCCGCCAGGCCGAAGATCAGCACGCCTACCAGAATCAGCGCGATGACGCGGGTCCGTTTCGGGGTCATTTCTGGGTTCCTCCTTCCGCGCCCGCTGCGTGGGGCATGATTTTTTTGATGCTCTTTTCCACCTTGGACCGGGGCAGCATCAGCTCATGGCCGCAGCCCAGGCATTTCAGCTTGATATCCATGCCCACCCGGGTGATCTCCCACTGTTTGGAACCGCAGGGGTGGGTCTTTTTCAGTTCTACGATGTCTTTTAAATGCAGGTCCATAAATTTCCTCCTGTCACCCATGGCGGCGGGGCGCATAGGGTAATATATCAAAGTGTAAAGGATGATGGTCATGCCGGAAAACAGAGCCTACCCCCCGGAAGGGCTGACCCCCGTCGGGTCTTATACCCTGGCAGAGCTGCGGTCAGCCGCGGAAAGCCGCACCGTTCTGGAAGGCACCGTGCAGCGGTGCGATGCGGACTTGAATCTGTACTTACAGCTGGGCAGCGTATCCGCCCGGATCCCCAAGGAGGAGGTCACCGCCCCATGGATCAGCGGAGCCGACCGGGATATCGCTGTTTTATCAAGGGTTGGCAAGGCAGTGTGCTTCACAGTGGATGCTGTCACCGCCGACGCCAAGGGCGCGCCCCAGGCGGTGCTTTCCCGCCGGAAAGCCCAGGAGGCCGCCATGGAGGAAATGCTCCGGGAGTTGAAGTCCGGCTCCGTGGTGGCAGGCCGGGTGGTACGGACGGAGCCCTTCGGGGCCTTTGTGGACATTGGCCGGGGCATCGTGGCCCTGCTGCCCACGGAGTACATCTCCGCCGCCCGCATCCGCCATCCAAACCAGCGGTTCCGGGTGGGGCAGAAAATTCTGGCAGCGGTGAAAACCTTTGACCGGGCCGCCAAACGCATCACCCTGACCCACAAGGAGCTGCTGGGCACCTGGCTGGAAAACGCCAGCCGCTTTTCCGTGGGATATGCGGTGCGGGTCACCGTCCGGGACGTGATGGACGACGGCTGCTTGGTGGAGCTGGCTCCCAACCTCTCCGGCCTGACGGCCCGGCGGGAGGACCTTCACGAGGGGGACGCGGTATCCGTCACCCTCCGCTCCATCCGCCCGGAGCGGATGAAGATCAAATTGCAGGTCATCGAAGTCCTGCCGGAAACGGCGGAGCCGAAGCCCCCCGTCTATCAAATCACCGACGGCGTTCTGGACCGCTGGGTCTACTCCCCCGCCAATTACGAGGGCACGCCGGTAATCACGGATTTCACTGCGGTCCCTTGATCTTTTCCCAATAACTCTTGGCGGCTTGCTCCGTTTTATTGTCGCCGTAATCGTAGTAGTGGGCATTTTTGATGGCATCCGGCAGGTACTGCTGCCGGACCCAGTGGTGGCCGTAATTATGGGGGTACTTGTACCCCTGCTCCCGCTCCATTCCGGCGGAGTCGGCGTGGACGTTCTGCAATTCCCGGGGCACATCGCCGCTGCGGCCCGCCTTCACATCCGACCAGGCAGCCATGATCCCAGCGGAGACGCTGTTGGATTTCGGCGCTGTGGCAATCAGCACGGCGGCCTGGGCCAGGGGCAGCTGCGCCTCCGGCAGTCCCAACTGCATGGCGGCGTCCACGCAGGACTTTACAATGGTGATGGCCTGGGGATAGGCAAGGCCCACATCCTCGCTGGCGGCACACAGCAGGCGGCGGCAGGGGGTGATGAGATCCCCCGCCTCCAGAAAGCGGGCCAGGTAGTGGAGGGCCGCGTCGGGATCGCTGCCCCGGAGTGACTTGTGGAGGGCGGAGGCGGCATCATACATGGCGTCGCCGCCCCGGTCATACCGCATGGCGCTGCGCTGGGCCAGGGCCTTGGCGTCCTCCTCCGTCAGCAGCAGGCCGCCGTCCTTGGGGACCGCCGCCTCGCAGAGAAGTTCCACGGCGTTGATGGACTTGCGCACATCGCCGCCGCAGCCCTGGGCCACCAGGTCCGGCACACCGGCCTCCCAGGTGAGGGGCAGGGGCATCCGGGACTTCATGATCTCCAACGCCCGCAGCACCGCCGGACGGATCTCCGCCGCCGGAACGGCCTTGAATTCAAACACGCTGCTGCGGGACAGCAGGGCGTTGTACACGTAGAAAAACGGATTCTCCGTGGTGGAGGCGATCAGGGTCAAAGACCCGTTCTCCATAAATTCCAGCAGGCTCTGCTGCTGCTTCTTGTTGAAATACTGGATCTCGTCCAGATACAGCAGGATACCGCCGGGGGCCAGAAGTGTCCCCACATCCGCAATGATATCCTTCACGTCCTGTAAGGACGCCGTGGTAGCATTCAGGCGGTACAGGGTCTTATGGGTCTTTTCCGCGATGATGTTGGCCACGGTGGTCTTGCCGGTGCCGGAGGGGCCGTAGAACACCATGTTGGCGTCGGTCCCGGCGTCGATCAGGCGGCGCAGCACCCCGCCTGGGGCCAGAAGATGGCGCTGGCCCACCACCTCATCCAGTGTTTTGGGGCGGATCTCATCCGCCAGAGGGCGATGCATAGCGTCCCTCCTTCCGGAAAATTCTGAAAAGATATTATAGCACAGCTGTTCGGAAAAAGCTATGGTATTTTCTCTGGTGTTTCCGCAGAATTTGTGATAAAATGGCAATATCATCCATTAATGGTATCACAAATCAAGGAGGTGCGCCATGCGGTACAAGGCGTCCACCCTGCGGATCATTGAAAAGCTGAAGGAGCTGTACCCGGAGGGGTTGTGCTCCCTGCAATACAAAAAGGATTATGAGCTGCTGTTTGCCGTGCGGCTGTCCGCCCAGTGCACCGACGCCCGGGTGAATCTGGTGACCCCGGCGCTCTTCGCCCGGTTCCCCACACTGGAAGCCTTCGCGGAGGCGGACCCCAAGGAGGTGGGCGAGTACATCCATTCCTGCGGGTTCTACAACGGGAAATCAAAGGAC
>OBLF01001678.1_pt1 | contig 17077 bp, 14 predicted proteins | sample 1519231 | NCBI WGS metagenome assembly OBLF01 (sample SAMEA2602895, study PRJEB22501) | metagenome | reverse complement strand
TTTGCCTTTAAAATGATTCATTACTCTGTCCTCTCTGTCTTTTTTCTCAATTTTACACTAAAATAGATTTTTTGGAAAACTTTGCAACAGAACCCACTGGACCAGGTGGCGGTTTGTATACTGGACCTGGCGGTGGACTATACACTGGGCCAGGTGGCGGTTTGTATACAGGTCCAGGAGGCGGAGCTTACAACGGCCCAACGCCTTACACCAGTAACATCCCACCCTGGCCAATATTTGTAAAAGAATTAGAAAAACGAGGACTTACTAGACAGGCTGAAATGATCAGAAGAAGCATTAAAGTTTAAAAAATCATCATTTTAATAGTAATAAACAAGGTTACTTGCATTATTTTGTAAGTAACCTTGTTTATATTTAAAAATATAAAAATTAGTACAAGGTCACTCTCTTAATTTTCCTTTCCTTGAAGAGCAATTTGCACCCTCAGTCATTGGGATATACTTTTCCGGACATTCTTTTTGTATTTACACTTTTTAAGCCCTTAAGCTATCGGTCGAAATTTTGATTAGTGACAAATATATGGGTGCATATACTACTTTCATCTTTCTTACTCCTTTTCTCAACAGACTTAATAGGCACTTATAATACACAGTGAAGAAATCGAAAAGACAATATGTTACACGTGTCTATTGTAGGTACACTCATAATCGACAAAAAAGCTGAATCAAAAAGTCGTAAACTTTTTCTGATTCAGCTTTTGCATTTAACCTAAAAAGAGCTTTATTCATTGACTCTTCTTTTTTCATGATCTCCTGTGGAGTGATTTTGAGGTTTCGTTAGTGTGTATTGATCTGAAATCTCTTCAGGAGAGGGCTCATCCAATTCTTCCAGAATCTCTGTTAATTAACTGCCATCTGTCTAGCATATCTTCACCTTCTTAATTTGCTGCTTTGGACAGTTTGGGCTCATCCTTATAATAGGGTACTGGCGGATAGGTATAGTACCTGCGATACATCAAAACACCCAGGGCTGCTACGAACAAAACGAGGGACAAGCCTTGTGAAACTCGTAAGAAATCGCCTATCCATAAGCTATCTGTCCGCATGCCTTCAATAAAAAACCTTCCTGCTGAATACCAAATGACATAGCTGAGCGCCACTTCTCCTTGGCGAAGGAATTGATTCTTGTTCCGCAAAAGGAGCAACAAGGCGAAACCAACTAAACTCCATAAAGACTCATAAAGAAAAGTGGGATGGTAATAGGTTCCGTTGATATTCATTTGGTTAATGATGAATTCGGGTAAGTACAAGTTTTCTAAAAATTGTCGGGTTACTGGACCGCCATGTGCCTATTGATTGATGAAATTTCCCCAGCGACCAATCGATTGAGCTAGGAGGACACTAGGTGCCAGTATGTCTAGTAAAAGAGTTAGCGTCATTTTCTTTCTTCTTGCAAACCAGTATACTGCGAGACCACCCGCAATTAGCCCCCCATAAATGGCAATTCCACCATTCCAGATTGCGATGATTTCACTCGGATTCTGTATATAGTAGTCCCATTTGAATAAAACGTAATAAAGTCGGGCACCGATAAAGCCAATTGGTATGGCCCATAATGCCATATCTACCATGGTATCTTCTTCAAGTCCCAGTTTTTGAGCTTCCTTTGTAGCTAATGAAATGCCGATCAGCATCGCTAGAGCAATAATAATTCCGTACCAATAAATCTTTATCGGGCCAATTGAAATAGCAACTGGATCGATTACACTAAGTAAAACATTCATTCTTCAATCCCCTTCATAGCTTACATTAGTTAATTGTTTTAAATCACATAATTTAAGTTCAATTTGTGTAGTTATTTGTTTACAGACAATAAACCCTCATTTATATTGTCAAACACATTGTCAAAATCCCCTTCACCATTGATAACGTAAAGCAGATTTCGCTCCTTGTAGAAGTGAATAAGTGATTCCATTAATTCCTTATTAATGTGTAGCCTATTTTCAATCACTTCTAGTTTGTCATCCAGTCGAATTTTTTCCCTTTTTGATTCGATTTGGGAATTTCCTTGTTTTTCTTTTGAACGAAGATTCCCTCGTTGCGCTAACCGATGTCTTAACGTATCCTGACTTACATCTAAAAAGAAAACAGCGTCTAAATTCTGATTCTGACTTTGTAGGTAAGCTTCGAGCATTTTTGCTTGCTGTAGGGTACGTGGGTAACCATCCAGAACAAAGCTATTTTCAACATCTTTTGCTTGTAAGCGACTCTTAGCCAATGAGTTTATCCACTCATCTGGAACTAGCTCTCCTTTATTCATATATTCTTGCACTCTGAGTCCGAATGTATCTTTCTCCTTGGTTGCTTCTCGTAACATTTCACCAGTTGAAATAGCCGTCAGGTGGTACTCCTCTGCGATTCTTTTAGCTTGGGTGCCTTTCCCAGCACCAGGTAACCCTAAAAGGACTAGCCTCATAATTTTTCCTCCTTATAAACTAAAAAAGGAAGAGATGATTTTTTAAATCATTTCATCTCTTCCTTTCCTGTGAAACTATTGTATTTTTACACGATAAGGTCATTCAATTATTTCATGTGCCAAATAACTGTTTATTTTGGATCTAATTTCAATGTCATAGCATTGATGGCAACAATTACAGTCGAAAGTGACATCAAGACGGCACCGACTGCTGGAGTTAATGTTATGCCAATTGGTGCTAGTATTCCTGCAGCTATTGGGATCGCGATAAAGTTATACCCTGCTCCCCAAACAAGATTTTCTTTCATCTTACGTGTGGTCTTCTGAGCCAACTCGATAAAGGATTCAATGTCGCCAGGGTCTGACTGTGTCAAGATGACATCGGCTGAATCCAATGCTACTTGAGTTCCGGCACCAACAGCTATACCAACGTCTGCTAATGCAAGAGAAGGTGCATCGTTGACCCCGTCACCGACCATGATAACTTTCTTTCCTTCTGCTTTAAGTTTTTCAATTAATTCATATTTGTCTTGAGGAGATTGATTAGCTAGATAATCAATACCTAAAATTTCTGCAGTTCCTTGAGCCGCTTTTTCATTGTCACCCGTTGCCATAATCGGCTGAATCTTGTTCTTTTTAAGGGCTTGTATTAAGTCTTTACTTGTCGGTTTTAATTCATCCCCTAAAGCTACAGCACCGATTGCTTCGTCGTTTTCTACTAAGACACTGAGGGTTGCTCCTTTTGGAATATCCATATCCAGATTACGTCCATATGATTTTTGACTGATTAATTGATAACGATGTCCGTTAGCTTGACCTTCTACACCAGCGCCAGAAATAACATCAATCGAATCAAAACTTACTGGACGTATCCCTTGCTGTTCTGCGTAACTAATAATTGACTGAGCGATAGGGTGACTAGATCCACCTTCGATACCTGACAATAAGGCAACGATTTCATCTTTCGTATATTTATCATTAAAGAGTTCAACATCTAATACTTTAAACTCACCAGTTGTTAAAGTTCCAGTTTTATCTAAAACCATAACATCTGCGTTTGTAGTCAACTCCAAAGCGTCCCGGTCTTTCACTAATAATCCCCGGCTGGCCCCTAAGCTGGTACTACGAGCAGTCACCAATGGAATAGCCAGACCCAGGGCATGCGGACAAGCAATAACTAATGTGGTGACTGTAAAAATAACTGCCGTTGGTACATCAGCTATAATCATCCATATGACAAGGGCAATAAGCGCTACAATAACCGCAATATAAAAGAGCCATCCTGCAACTTTTTGTGCAAGATTTTCTGCTCGAGAAGATTGGCCTTGAGCTTGACTGATTAATGCCTGAACCTGAGAAATGAAGGACTTATCGCCCGTCTGCTTTATTTCCACATAGAGGACTCCGCCACCATTGGTTGATCCACCGATGACCTCATCTCCGGGATTTTTTTCAATTGGTTTCGATTCCCCAGTCACAAGCGCTTCGTTTACACGGGATTCTCCGCGAATAATGATACCATCAGCTGGAACATTTTCTCCTGCTTGAACACGGATAACATCTCCAATCTGAAGTTCAGACACAGGACGAGTCTCAATCGAATCGTCTTCTAAAACAACATGAGCATCTTTCGGCACCAACTCAGCCAATGCTTTTTGCGCGTCCCCTGCTTCACCCAATGCCTTCATTTCAATCCAGTGTCCTAATAACATGATTAAAATTAACGTTGTAAACTCAAAGAAGAAGTCCATGACATGTTCTCCGGTCACATATCGAGCGGCCACTGCGTAAACACTATAGGCATAAGAAACCGTTATTCCCAAAGTAATCAAGGACATCATGCCTGGAGCTTTTGAATTAAACTCATCTTTCGCACCCATGTAGAATGGTTTTCCGCCATAAATGTATAGAATTGTTGCCAATACAGCCGCTACAACGTCTGCATAAGGAAAAATAATTTGGAAAGGCAACTGAATATCCATCATAGGAGTAATGAGTAAGATTGCAATTCCTAATGGGAGTGACTTCAAGAAAATCTCCTTAAAGCTACCGTGATGGTGGTGGGCATGCCCTCCCATTGCGCCATGATCCATTTCATTGTGATCCATCGCACTATGATTCATCTTGCTGTGATCCATCTGATTATGATTCATCTTGCTGTGATCCATCTGACTATGATTCATCTTGCTGTGATCCATCTGACTATGTTCCATTTCATTATGGTCGTGTTTTGAGTGATCCATGTCGCCGTGATTATGATGACTATGTGACGAATGTTTTCTGTTATTACTCATTTTTAATTCCTCCTTATTATATTAGAGAATAATTTTAAAGTTTTAGAACTTTCTCATCTAACACTGCATATAATTCTCATGAAAAGGGTTCTATACTTTATCTCTATCTACTATCTATGAATAAATGGTATTCGTACTTTATGCACTTAATACTGAATAGTTAGTTTCTGCTAAAGCAGCATTGAGCGTTTCGGTATCAATCTCTGTTTGACTTTCAAGTACTGCTTTTTTAGTCGCTAAATCAACCTCTACAGATTCAACCCCTTCAATAGCTGAAAATCTTTCTTGTACCGTGTTCGCACAACCTGCACATTTTACGCCATCTAATAAGACTTCTTTTTTCATTATTCTATTCCCCTTTTTATTTTTTTATCTTCTCCTATTATATAGAATAGGAAGAAGTTTAAATCCCAAATAAGCTACGTGTTTTCTAAACAACTGCTGGTTTGAATCGTCTTAACCGTAAAGCATTGAGCAAGACCGATACGGAGCTGAAACTCATGGCGACTGCCGCAAACATTGGATTCATCAATGGTCCGCCAAAAATATGCAAGAGACCCATCGCAACTGGAATACCTACAAGGTTGTAAGCAAAAGCCCAGAACAAGTTTTGTTTAATGTTTCGTAGCGTTGCATGACTTAAATCAATCGCAGTCAATACAGCGGTTAAATCATTACGCATAAGGACAATATCAGCCGATTCAATCGCCACGTCTGTACCTGATCCAACTGCAATACCGATATCTGCTTGAGCTAATGCGGGTGCATCGTTAATGCCGTCTCCAACCATCGCTACCTTCTTGCCTGCCTCTTGTAGTTTTTTGACTTCCTCTGCTTTATCTTCAGGTAATACTTCACTTAATACACTGTCTATACCCACTTGCTTAGCAATCGCTTTGGCTGTACGTTTGTTATCTCCAGTAATCATGATTACTTCAACACCGCGTCTTCTAAGTTCTTTAACAGCCTTCATACTATTTTCCTTGAGTGTGTCAGCTACTGCGATAATTCCAGCTAGTTTTCCATCAACAGAGAGATACATCGGTGTTTTTCCTTCGTCTGCTAAACGATCGGATTCTTTTTCCATGCTTGATAAATCAATCTTTTGCTCTAGCATCAGTTTACGGTTTCCAATGTACATATCTTTGCCCTCAATTTCAACTCGAATCCCGTGTCCAGGAATCGCTTCAAAATGATCTGGTTTAGCTAATGTCATGTTCTCTTCTTTTGATTTCTGTACGATGGCTTCGCCTAATGGGTGTTCAGAACCTGTTTCACCGGAAGCTGCATAATATAAAAGATTTTCTTTAGTAATAAGAGGAGTTACCAAAATATCCGTCACGATAGGTTTACCTTCTGTCAGTGTCCCTGTTTTATCAAATACAATCGTGTCTAAATTATGAGTGGTTTCTAACGCCTCACCACTTTTTATCAAGACACCATGTTCTGCCCCTTTTCCGGTTCCAACCATAATACTTGTTGGAGTCGCCAAACCTAAGGCACATGGACAAGCAATGACAAGGGTTGTTATGATAACGGATAAAGTAAATATTCCAGATTGACCTGCAATTAACCAAGCAATCCCTGCTAAAACGGCTAATGCTATAACAATCGGTACGAAATATCTGGTAATGATATCGGCCATTCGAGCAATGGGTGCTTTAGACCCTTGAGCATCTTCTACTAATTTTATGATTTGAGATAGAGTTGTATCACTTCCCACTCGAGTCGCGCGGTAATCAATGGAACCATTTTTATTGATACTAGCCCCAATAACCTCGTCTCCACTTTCCTTTTCCACGGGGATACTTTCTCCTGTCAGCATTGATTCATCGACTGAAGTGCGTCCCTCAACAACAACACCATCTACAGGCATACTTTCTCCCGGACGAACTCGAATAACATCTCCTAAAGCGACTTCGTCCACAGTAATCTCTTGTTCCACACCATTACGTATCACTCGAGCTGTTTTAGGAACCAAGTTGACTAATTTTTCAATCGCTGAGGACATTTGCCCCTTTGATCGCTCTTCTAAAAATAACCCTAACGTATGAAGAGTTAAGATAACTCCAGTCACTTCATAGTAAAGTAAATCTGAAAAGTTCCCGTAACCTAAGCCAGCCCCGATCGTCGCTGCCAGACTGTATACAAAAGCGGCCGCGGTACCAAGGGCAATCAGGGAATCCATATTTGGGTGACCTTTAAATAAGGTTTTGAATCCCTTCTGGAAATATTCCCAGCTTACTACCATTATCGGCAAAGTCAGAATAAGTTGTAAAAGAGAAAAATTAAATGCATTTATCATTGGGTCAACGATATTTGGTAGAGGCATACCGACCATTGGACCCATGGATATAATTAGTAAAGGGATTGTAAATATAATGGATATCCCAAAACGATTTGAAAGTTGCTTCATTCTTTTTTCTTTTTTCTCACGCTTCTCTGCTCGTGAATTATCTTGAGTCTCAGTTGTTTCTAATACGGCTGCATAACCACTATTGGATACAGCACCAGTCACATCAGATACTGAAATTGCTGACGGGTTATAAGAAACTTGCATTTTTTCTGTCGCTAAATTGACTGAAGCTTTATCTACGCCCGACAACTTTCCGACAGCTTTTTCAATTGTCTGTGCACAGGATGCACAGGTCATCCCTTCAATTGCAAAGGTTTGCGTCGTTCCTTCTTGGGCAATCAGTTCATACCCTGAATTATCCACCGCTTTTTGTAGATTTTCTACCGAAAAAGTTGATTCATCGTACTCTATACTTAACTTCTCTGTTGCTAGGTTCACGGAAGCCTGTGTGACCCCACGTACTTTTTTTGCCGCTTTTTCTACTGTCTGCGCACAAGACGCACAGGTCATACCTTCTATGGCAAACGATTTATTCTCCAATTTTCTCGCTCCTTATTCTCCATGATGATGTAAATGGCACTCGCATTGCCCTTCTGTACACTGACAATCCACTTCTTCTACTGCGAAAGCTTTTTTCATCTCTAATATTTCTTCTAATCGCTGGATATCATCGAAGCTTAAGACATGATCTTCAATGATACTCCCTACTACATTCCCGACATTCTTTCGACAAATACGATCGAAAATATCGTTTGTAAAACTTCTTACCGCTTCTTTCTCTTCGATATTTGCCGAATAAATATATTTTCTACCTTCTTGTTCTGTATTCAGTGCGCCTTTTTCCACGAGTCGACCTAAGAGCGTTTTGGTTGTCGCTTGTTTCCAGTCCATTTTCTCTCCCAATGTAGAAATGACTTCTTTACTAGTCACTCGACCATTCGCCCAGACTACACGCATAACTTCCCATTCAGCATCGGTTATATGAAGGTCTACAGCTATAGTACTCATATTCTCTCCCCCTTTCGTTTACGAGCGTAAGCATTAATGCTAAATAGAGTTTACACTAGTAAACGATTATTGTCAAGAGTTTATGTAAATGAATAATTTGTGATTTATTATTTTTTATAACTTTTTAACTTTCGTTTCGATGCGACACGCCTGACGAAAATATGGATTATGTTTTAGTTCATTAATTAGGGATTGGTTCGTCGGACACTTCTCTGTTAAAAAAACACCGAAAATAAGCTTTTTCAGAATGTCGGCGGATAGACATCCCACTGTACGGGTTTTCTATCCCCCGATTTCATTTTGATTACAAATTTGAGCCTAACAGGCTCAAGGGGTCACAGCATCGCAAATTATTCATCTACAAACTATTTCAGCTTTAAACACAAAAAAAGCAAGGTGAGAGCCCTGCCTTTTTGCGTCTTTATCGGACTATAATTGTATGAGTAGCTCATTGGGAAGTACCATCTTAAAATCTAGGAGAATGATATACTACTCGCTGTCTATACTATAACTCGAATGTAAGTTCTGGTATATGAATATTGGAAGTTTTTTTGCAAAGATTTAGTTTTTTACAACAGAAGCTTCATAAATAGAATCCACTGCTTCTTTTAGTTTTGCATCAAAGTCTGCATCACTTTGATTAACAGATAAGTCCTGCGTAAGCGCCCGTGAAAAACTTGCTATAACATTGTCATTTTGACTAAGTATTTCGTTCGCTTCGTCTGTTTCATAACCACCTGATAAAGCAACAACACGTAAAACTTGTGAATGATCGGCTAATTCTTGATATAAATTAGCTTTCGTTGGGATAGTTAATTTCAACATCACATAATCATCAGTAGCTAATGCATCTAAATGGTTTTTAATGGATTGGCTTAAATATTCCTCAATTTGTTCTTTATCTTCAGAATGAATATTCACTTCAGGTTCAACGATAGGAACTAAGCCAGCATCAATTATTTCTTGAGCAACTTGAAACTGCTGGGTGACTACATCATCGATGCCTTTTTCATTATATGAAAGAATGTTTGAACGCATTTTTGTACCAAACATATTTTGTTCTTTTGCTTGTTTAAGTAAATTATTAAGTCCTGGAATTGGCTTCATTAATTGTACGCCATGTTCTTCATCTGCAAGTCCTTGATCTATTTTAATAAACAGAACAATTCCTTTATCGCTTAAATAATCTCCAGCATACTGACCTTCTATCCTATTATTCATCGTATGTTCAAATAAAATCGCGCCAATAATTTTATCCGGAGTAAAAGATGGAGATGTGATGATTCGTGTACGCATTTTGTGAACAAGATCAAACATTTCATCGTCATTTGAATACTGGTATTCACTGACCCCATAAGCATTCAGAGCTTTTGGTGTACTACCACCGCTTTGATCAAGTGCCGCGATAAAGCCGTCTTTATTCTTTATAGTATCAGAATGTTCTTGATTCATTGATAAATTTCCCTCCATAGATTTTCTGAAATTCCCATAGTTATCCTTCACTAATTAGTTTATTAAAAATTTTCATCATAACAGGTCTTCTTTACCTATTATCGCTGTTATTACATTTTCTGATTATAAAAGTGGCAGGACTAACGCAATTGCCCAGTTGTATTACTCATGATTTATCTTCTCCTTATGCATATTTTTTAATTATTTATTTAATCGAGAAACATATTCTGTTAAACGCACCAAATTAGAAACAAAACCATATTCGTTATCGTACCAAGCAACTGTTTTAACCAATTGTCCCCCATTTGCATCTAATACTTCTGTTAACGTTGCATCAAAAACGGATCCATGTGTAACCCCCACGACATCGGAGGAAACAATTTCATCCTCAGTGTACCCATATGAATCATTCGCGGCTGCCTTCATCACTTCGTTAATCTGATCAACGGTTACCTCTCTATCCAACACCGAGAACAGTTCTACAAAGCCCGCAGTAATGACAGGAACCCGTGTGGTGGTACCCGTAATGATCCCTTTAACCTCTGGAATGACTTTTCCTAATGCGTTGGCAGCACCAGTCGTAACAGGAATAACATTTTGAGCACCTGCGCGACTTTTACGTCCCCCAGGAGCATCTTGCATGTTTTGTGTCGCTGTATAGGCACGCGATCCTGACATCAGGCCTCGTTGAATCCCAAACTCGTCCACTAATATTTTTGTCATTAAGGCTAAACCATTTGTCGTACAGGAAGCGGCGGAAATAATTTTGTCACTTGGACTCAAAATTTCTTGGTTGACACCAAAGACAACGACTTTCGTTTCTTCATCTTTAGTTGGTGCTGAAATAATTACTTTTTTAGCTCCAGCGTCTATGTGTGCCTGTGCTTTTTCATTAGTTGTGTAGAAGCCTGTACATTCCAAAACGATATCAATGTCCAAATCGGACCATGGTAGTTTTTTGGCATCCTTTTCTTCGAATGTTTTAACTTCTTTGCCATCAACCAGAATTGAATCGCCTCTTGCCTCGGTATCATAAGGGAAAATCCCATATGCAGTATCGTATTTTAAAGAGTAGGCTAAATCCTCATTATTTGTTAAATCATTTACTGCAACAACCTGTAGTTCTGAGTCCCTCAACTCTTTAATACGGCGAAATGCTAAGCGTCCAATACGACCAAACCCATTAATTGCTATTTTAGTAGTCATTATATTCCCCCATTTAATTTTTAAATTATGTACTATTTTTCTTGATGAATATGTGCTGGTTATCCTTAATTAGCAGCCAAAGTTTAACATTAACCCCTCCTCTACGTCTACGCGTGTAAACCATTAGCTGACTTGAGTTTACATTAGTAAACTCTTATTGTCAAGAGTTTTTTTGAAATAGCATTTTTTTATGATCTTACTCTGACAAGTTTTCGAGATTCTTAAAATATCTTATAGAGGTTATAAAAATGAACAAGCCAATTATAATAATTCCTTCTGATATTGTTATTGATTTATTACCTATTATTTTAATTTAATAAGGAACATAAAATCCCTATACACATTGAAGTTATCATAGGCTTCTTGTGTACAGGGATCTTTTTACTTCTTAAATTAATCGAATATTTATTCTTCTCCGTTTTCTTCTATATCTTCAATTAATTGTTCCATCTCAGCAATTTCTTCTTCTTGTGCTTGTATAATTTCTTCGCTTAATTGCTGTACTCGTGAATCTGTGAGATTGGCATTTTCACTAGTCATAATAGCGGTAGAGTGGTGTGGAATCATGGCTCTCATCCAAGCAGTATCGTCTACGCCAACTTGGTTTTGAATAAGCCCAAACGATCCCAGCACGAGTAAGACTGAAAGCTCCATTATAACGGCGTTTAATTTTTTATTATCATACATTTTCCACATAAAACCCATCATAATGATAGCCATGACTGCGCCCATCAAAATAGCCATATAAACACGGGTTTGACTCAAGTAAATGTGCGCAAATTCATTGACATTCACAAACATTAGAAAGTACATAATGACTGTTGAAGTTAAAATCATGAGGGCAAATTTTAGGTATTTATTCATAAGTATCCGTCCTTTTTTAGTATTTCTTAAACTTTAAGTTTGGTAGGTATTTTAATGTACCACTAGTGATTATTGAGCTAATTCTTCTTCAACAAACCATTTATGATTACGAACAACTGCTCCGCCATCTGTTGGTTGGTAATCCACCATATAAACATTCGTAGTTACAGCGTCATCAATTATTGCAGTTGCTCCTTCCATACCTTCCATATGGTTGGCTTCTAATGTCACTTCTTCTCCAGGTTCAAATGCGCCTTTGGTTGACTCAGAAATTTCTTCGTGGATAACCCAGCGATGATTTTCCTCTCGTTCTCCACCATTGGTTGGATTGAAAGAAACTTCATAAGCCGTCGTAGCAAATACGCCAGAAACAGTTGCTTCGGCACCTTCCATTCCAGGCATATGACCGCGCTGAAGAATAACAGATTCTCCTACTTCGTACATCGGATTTTCAGCTTCTTCCAAGCCTTCTGTAATTTCTCCCGACTCATCATGCTTCATATCTCCCATATTATCCATATCTCTTGTTTTTTTGGACTCGCTAATTATCTGGTTCTCATAGCTATCTTCTAATGATGGTTGATTTTCAAGTGTGTAGTTAGCAAATATTAAATCAGCGTTTTTAATATTAAATGCTTCAGTTAAATCGTCTACTGAAAAATTAGTACTTTGAGAAATCGCCCAGAGAGTATCTCCCCAAACCACTTCGTAATTTTGAAGTTCTTCTAATGTATCGTATTGGGAAACATCTGCTTGTACTTCTTCTACTGTACGCGCTCTCCAAAATTGGCTTGAGTCTTGTACTTCTTCCCCTAATTCTTCTTCTACTAGCCATTTATGATTTTCAACAGTATCGCCTGTTTCTGTATCCGTGTACGTGACCATATAAACAGTGGTGTCTTCTACCGAATCAATAGTTGCGGTCACCCCTTGCATACCGGGCATATGGGAAGCTTCTAGAACGACTTCGTCACCTGCTTGGTAAGGCTCGTCTTGGGCATTTTCAACTTCCTCGTGTACAACCCATTTGTGATTGGCGACTTCCTCTCCTGTTTTGGTATCGTTATAGGTGATTTCATAGGCAATTGAATCAAAGGCGCCTACAACCTCACCTGTAGCTCCCATCATTCCTGGCATGTGATCGGTTTGAATCGTTACTTCGCTTCCTTCTGGATAAGTTGGATTTTCTGCTTCTGCCAATCCTTCTGGAATTTCCCCAGATTCATCATGTTCCATACCTTCGTGGCCTGTTTGAGATTTATCCGTTGTTTCGCTAGCCACCGTTTTCGAGCCAGTTTGAGTAGCATTATCTGCATCATCAAGTGTATTCGCGCCTACCTTATTCACTAGTGGATAAGAACTTAATAATGCTACAGATAAAAGACTACTTATAATTGTTTTTTTCATACGATTTATCTCCTTTTGGTGATACCACCTTTATCTACAAATGTAGTTGAATGAACTTACATGTAGTTTATAATTACCCCTTTTCATTGTCAAACACTTTTATTTTTATCAATTACAAATGAAGACTTATCGTTGTTTTTATTATCTCATCAATATTTAAAAAGCGATTCCATAATAAACACGTAGATTAATTTAGAAACCAAAGACAACAAATTATCCCTTAGATCACCTATAAATCCCTTATTAATGCCCACTAATTTTAATTGTTTTTAAAGTGCTTCTTTTACAAGTTCAGTCAAGCCCATATCTTTCGTTAAGATTTATGTTGCAACCTATAGTTATAAGAAATGAATATGGCAAAAAGTGATTAGGTAATGTTTATTAATCCATGATCATTAGTCTTGAGTTATGACTATGCTGGGTGTTTTTCTCTATAGGAACTACTTTTCACTATTTCCTATATTTATGTATTTCATTTCCCTGTTGTACAAAAAAGATAAGAGCGGTTTAATCAGCTCTTATCTTTTTTACCATGTACGGAAAAATAAATACTATCTTTTATATACCAGGGCTAAATAACTTATCGACGGTCTTGTGTAAGTTTTTCGCTAAAGCAAAAATCTAATTGCAAAGAGGAATCATATTAATCTATTTCAGTTTCTCAAATAGTAAATCGAAATTTTCTTTTGTTTGTGTAGAAAGTGGGTTTTTATCGTAAACATAATTAGCAAATGCCTGAGCCGCTATTTTTTTATTAGAACTATTATTTAATGAGGTACAATCTATACCGCAATTATTAAAATCACCGGGAGTGATTAAAGATTCAATAGTTGGATTAGAAGCATCTTTTATTATATCGTCTAATTTAATTGTATGGTCTTCCATATCATATACAGTTGAAAGTGTTCTAAAAGTAGTATTTCCTTGTTTGTCCCCGTCTAATAAAACTTTATAATACTCTCCCCATCCTGATAAAATTGAAGCTAGCAAGGGGGTATTCCCTGCTCCGATACTAGCTATAAATGAAAATTCATACTGTTTTAAATACTTTGCCATTGCATTCAAATAGATAGCGTCTGTAATTCCTTCTGTAATCACGTTGATTCTACTTGGATTAATCCCTATGTTTGCATTTAAATTCATACCTATTGCGTGTAACAAAGGAGAAAGCGTCTCTACCTTTGAACTCCCCTGTATATTGTCTCCATTAACAGCATTGTGAATAACAGTGTGTCCATTTCTATTTTCAACCGCCCTAATTTGATATAATTTCCTCGCATCGATCATAGTAGGAGAATGTGTTGAATATATTACTTGATTTTCTTTTTTCGATAAATCAGTAAATAATGTTAACAATTTTTTTTGTGCATCGACATGAAGATGTACTCCGGGTTGCTAAAAAGATAAGTGGACCTATAGTGAGAGTAAAGGATTTTACAAGAGAAATTGCTAAAGGAGATTACACAAGTTTATCTCCTGAAAAAACTGATATCAAGGAACTAGATGAACTCATTTCATCTGTAAATGCTCTTTCTGTTCAACTTGAGAATCAACAAGATATCAGAAACCAATTATCTTCTGATATCGCTCATGAGATCAGAACTCCATTAACAACACTAAAAGGAAGTCTGGAAGCTATGATAGATGGAATATGGGAAATAATAGATGACCGAATTCAAAGTTGTTATGACGAGGTGAACCGTATTACCCGCCTTATAGGAAGCATTGATAAAATTAATGAAATTGAAAGTCATCAGGATAGTTTAAACAAAATATCTTTCGATTTATATGCTCTCGCGGAAAATATATCTTCTAATTTTGAAGCTCTTTTTGCTAAGAAAAATATTTATTATGCATTAAATGGGGATTCTCTATTCATTACCGCTGATAGGGACAAAATAAGTCAAGTCATTACAAATCTTTTATCCAATGCTGTTAAATTTACACCCCCAGAAGGAACAATAACTCTAAAAATTCGCAACGAAAAAAATCAAGCTTTATTGACTATCGCAGATACGGGAGAAGGAATTCACCCAAAAGAAATTAATCGTATTTTTGAGAGGTTTTATATGTCTGATCTTTCAAGAAATAGTTTTCTAGGCGGGCAAGGAATTGGCTTATCTATCGTAAAAAGTATCATAAAGGCTCATAACGGAACCATAACGGTCAAAAGTGATTATGGAAAAGGTTCTACATTTACCGTTATTCTTCCTGTCAAAAGATAGTAATCATCAAAAAAAGCGGTTCACTTTTATGTAAAGTGAACCGCTTTTTCAGCTTCATGATAAAGTTTTCCATTTAATTTAGGACTAATTAAGATTTTTAAACGTTAGAATATTTATCCCTTTTCAGAAATCATTAAGTTGATTTTTTAGTTTAACTTAACACTAATAATCATTTCAGAGTAATCCCATTTGGTGTTTCACCAACCTCAACCGTGACAATAACTTCACTAGTCTCATTCTCAATAACACTGACCGTATCATCGAATGCATTCGTGACAAAGGTGTATTTATCGTCTTCACTAATGACAACTCCATGTGCACCGCTACCCACTTCGATTGTTTCGACCACTTCATTACTATTTAAATCAACCTTTGAAACGGTATTGGAAGGATTCTCTTCGGTACCTTCATTTGCCACAAATACATATTGATCATCATGTTGAACAAACAACTGGATAGGACCATTTCCAACTGCTACTTTCTCAACTTTATTGGTTGTCAGATCAACGATTGCTAACGCATTTTCTCCATTTAATGTTACTAAGAGCGTTTGTCCATCTGAGGTAATACCAGTTGTAGCTGGAGTACTGCCAACAGTTATTCTATTAACTTCTTCCATACTTTCTAAATCAAGGACGCTTACAGTGTCTTCACCCATATTGGCAACGTAAGCCGTTTTTCCGTCTTCAGCGATTCTAAAACCGTGTGGACCTTCGCCTGTTGGGATTGTTTCAACTACTTCATAAGTAGATACATCAATGACTGAAACAGTGTTCTCTCCATTATTGGAAACTGCTGCATAGTTGCCATCGTTAGTGAAAACGATATGAGCAGGGTGACTCCCTACTTCAACTTCTGCAAGTTTTTCACCTGTTTCAGCATCATAAAAAGCTGCAATACCTTTTTCATCGTCACTTTCATTACTCATACTAGTATCACTATCTTCGTCCTGTCCCATCTCCATACTTTCATTGCTCATACTGGTATCACTATCTTCGTCGTGTTCCATCTCCATACTTTCATTACTACCTGAACTGTCTTCAGCATGCCCCTCGCTGGGAACAATTGTTACACCAATGACTTTTTCATCAGGTGAAATTTGTACATTATGTGCGGATCCATCGATGGCAATCGTATCCACAACTTCGTGCGTTTGAGCATCTACTTTTGTAACACTTCCAGTATCGGAAGTGTAATAGGCTTCTGTTTGTTCCTTATTTTCTTCTTTAGAACTAGATTGAGACTCACTAGTTTCTTGTGACGTTGATACAATTGCTTGTTGAGAAGAATTTTGACTACTTGTTGACTCTTCTTGACCACAAGCTGCAAGCAAGAGACCCACTGACGACAATAGTGCTAAAGTGATTCTTTTTTTCATTTTAATATCCCCTTTTTTACTACGTACTTTTTACTTTTCGTACTATTTTTATTGCTCTATAATTTCCTGAATTATTCATAATTTTTCCGTAGGTTTCTGAAAAGATTGTGGTACTGCGTTCCTGATTTCTCTTCTTTACTTTCATGGTGGTGCATAATTTATCCCCTTGCTTTGATTTATTTTATGTTTCTGTTTTTATAATAATATATGAATGTGTTGATTTTATGTAGAAAAAAACCATATCAAAAAGCCAAGATTTGTATATGATCTTGGCTTTTTGATATGAATAGTTCATTTCCGGAATATATTTTTGAGAAAACTCAGTTCGAGCATGAAACTTCAGACTTACCCAACTAACTTTTCAATATTTTCTTCTTTTGTTGGTATTCTTCGTCTGGTTCTGTTGCGAAGTTTGAAAATCAAACGCGCCCTCTCTGAACTCCAAATATCT
>OBLF01001673.1_pt1 | contig 17123 bp, 17 predicted proteins | sample 1519231 | NCBI WGS metagenome assembly OBLF01 (sample SAMEA2602895, study PRJEB22501) | metagenome | reverse complement strand
AATAATTACAATACCAACAATAATTATACGGGAAATAATGCATATAATGCCAACAATACTTATGGAAATACCGGTTATAATAACAATTTTCAGCAAAATTCTGTTATCACGCCACGAAACATTCCGCTTTGTGTAATCTTATCGATCGTAACGTGTGGAATTTACGGTATTTACTGGATGATCAAACTAAATGACGAGATCAATGCTCTTGCCGGTGAACCATATGCGACATCCGGCGGCATGGTATTTCTCTTATCCATTGTCACTTGTAACATTTATAACTTATACTGGATGTATAAAATGGGTGAGCGCACGGATCGTATTAACAGGATTCAGGGAAATTCCAACATTCTGTATCTGGTCATCGGGATTTTGGGATTTGGCATTGTCAACTACTGCCTGATGCAGGATGCGATCAATAAACAAGTCAGAGGTATGTAATTTGGTGATATTTTATCGCGGTGATATGGTAATGTCTTAAAAAGGGGACGGGGATTTTCTAGAAAATCCCCGTCCCCTTTTTCCTTTTACTTAATCTTTATCGTCACACTTGCTTTCTTACTGGTTCCATCCAGTGCCTGCGCAGTGATCTTCACTTTCTTACCTTTACCGGCTTTCTTTGCTACAACTTTTCCTTTGCTGTTCACAGTTGCGTATTTTGTATTACAGCTGCTCCATTTCAAAGTCTTATTTGCATCTTTTCCTGTTGTTTTCACAGTTGCCTTTATCTGTACAGATTTTCCGGCTTTTACAGATGTACTCTTTGCTTTTAAGCTGATTTTGCTTACTGCATGCTTCTTAATCTGGATTGTATAGCTTCCTTTTATTTTGCTTCCATCTGTTGCATTTGCCGTGATCGTAACTTTCTTTCCGGCTCCGGCTTTTTTCGTAGTAACTTTGCCACTCTGTGAAACCGTCGCATATTTTGTATTACTGCTCTTCCACTGCAATTTCTTATTGGATGCATTAGACGGTTTTACAGTTGCACGCAGGCTTACGGATCTGCTTGCTGCGATCTTATTGGAAATTCCGCTGACCGTAATCTTCTGAATCTTTTTCTTTGTACTGTCATCTTTCACAGCCGGTGACGGTCCATATAATGTAACGAGAACCGGATACGGTCTTTCCGCTGTTGTAAAATCACCAATAACTTTCCTGTCATTCCATCCCCAGCCCCACAGAGAGCCATCTTCACATGTTGCAAATGAAATTCCTGTCATGCTGACTGCCATCGTTACGGAATCCATGATTTTCTGTGGCTTTACTACAATATCCGAAGCGTTTCCATTGCCAATGGTAAGCGGATTATTTCGTCCCCACAGCCACAGACTCTTATCCTTACCAATCGCACCAGATACTGTCGCAAAATCATCTTTTTCAGTCGGCACAATGCTCTGCACCTGATCTAAAACTTTTACCGGAGTCAGAACTGCTGTCTTTGTTCCATTTCCAACAGTTCCCCCCTCATTATTGCCCCATGCATACAAAGTTCCGTCACTCTTTAAAGCAAGAGATGTGGAATTGAGCTGATAAGATGTGATATCAGAAAGTTCAGCAATCTTTGTCGGTGTACACTCATTTGTTCCATCTGTAATTCTTCCAAGCTCCTTGTACGAATTACTTCCCCATGTATACAGATCTCCGTCCTTTGTCAGATAACTTCTGACGCCTCTGTTAATCTGCAGATCCTGTACATTTTCTGCAACTTTAACCGGAACTCCCTGATCCACGTCTGTTGCTCCAAAAAGGCTCTGCTCCTGTGACTCTAATCTTCCCCACATGTAAGCATCACCATTTTCCAGAACCGCACCTGTCAGGTTACCGTTTTCACTGACACTCTTTACTTTACCCGGAAGCTTAACTTTATACGGTGTATATGCTGTTCCTTCCAGTTCTCCTGCTATATAAGGACCGATTTTACCAGCCATGTTGCTGCCCCACATGTACAGCTCACCATCGTTGGTAATGGCTGCCGTTGTCTGTCCATAGTTATCAATCAAGAGATCTTTTACATTCTCCAGTACTTTTACCGGCTCTGCATAGTTGTCTTTATTTTCTGCATCGCCAAGACTTCCGTATATATTAGCACCCCACATATAAAGGTCATCTTTGCTGTCAATATAGCCATTCATATATTTTCCAAGAAATACTTTGCATACATTACGAGCAAAAATTGACGGATCTTTATACTCGGATTCCTTTGTCGACAGTGACCAGCCGCCTTCGTCTGTCGCAACCGCCTGTGTGCCCCAGGTGAACAGATCTCCGTTCCGCATCACAGCTGCCGAAAAATTTCCGTTCGTTGCTATCTGCACAATATCTTTCGTAAGTTGTACATCATCTGCTGTCGGCACATATTTTGCCGCCGCACTCACCGGCTGATACGCTGTCACTGTTAAAAACATCGCCAGAAGCACTCCGGCGCCTGCTTTTCTGAACACATTTCCAAGCTTCTTTTTCATCTCTTTTCTCATACCCTGATCTTCCTCCTTTTTCATGTAGCTTTTGCCTGTTACATAATTTGATATTATCTTCAAAAGATGCTATCCGAATTGTTCCGTACTTCGTACTCACATAATTCTCCCATCATATTTTCAGCATAGCATAGGAAAATCCTCTTCATCTACTGATTTCTCTACCAATTCTCAATCTCTTCGTCACTCAGTCTTAATTTCTCCATTCGTTTGACAAGTTCCTCATCCATGTGGTCAAAAAGATAATTTTTCCCACCATGATGACGCTCGATGTATTCTTCCCGCAGCTCTTTTTTCATAATCTCGACTTCTTCATAAAACTCTCTGGAAGAAATCAGATTTGCACCCTGACCAACAGTGACAACCTGCTCGATTCCATCGGAAGTCACTACCGTTACACGGTATTTTTTCGCCACTTCATGAACAACTTTTTCGATATACTGATCTGCGGTCTCCGCTTCCTTCGTAAATACAACATGAATGTTGTGGTATTTCTGGATTTCCAGATATGGACCTTCCACTCTGTATGCATCAAATACAAGGATCACTGTGCATTTTTTATATCCCTGATAATTGCACAGAATATCCATCAATCGGTCTCTCGCCGCTTCAATGCTGTCTTTAGCCAGCTCTTTCAGCTCGTCCCACGCAAAAATGACATTATAACCATCTACAAGCAAATATTCCGGTAAATGCTCCTGCGATTTTTTCTTTTTCACCGGTGTAGCAACCGTTCTTGTAGCATCCGATAATTTCCGCTCAATTTTTCCATACGTGCGGATGAAAATCTCTTCCAGTTCTTTCTCTTCTTCCCAGCTTCCATAACCTGCGCCCGGAGCCGTCTTCCCGACAAAATTGCTTCTTCTGCCTGTATTGGAATATTTCTCACCTGCCCCTGGATTCTGATTTCCGGCAGTTTTCAATTCTTTCTCTGCCATCTTTGCTTCTTCTGCCTGTCTCTCGGCAGCCTCTATCCGTGCAAGCTGGCTTTCTATATGCATATGCTCCGGCACTTCATCCCACGGCACATAATAGCCTGCTCCGTGCGAACAGAATACGGAACCTGCCGGATTTTCCATATCACGCTCCGCATCATAGCCAATTGCCTCTATAACTTCTTCTGCATTGTGACAAGGATGGTATCCGGAAAATACGCAAGCAAACCTTCCTTCTCCATGAGAATAAGCTGCAACTTCTCTCTGATAATCGCGCATGGTTGCCACCGGTGCCAGCCCTTTGATCCGTGTCCGATCGCCTTCCTGCTGCGGCGCCTCTGCCTCTGCTGCCAGCCTCTGCATATCATTCAGCGCTCTTCCTGTTACTGAAGCCGGAATCTCAAGTTCAAATGCATAATAAGGTTCCAACAGCACACTGTCCGCCTGCATCAGTCCCTGCCGGATCGCGCGATAAGTAGACTGACGGAAATCACCGCCTTCCGTGTGCTTTAAATGTGCTCTTCCTGCCGCCAGCGTGATTTTCATATCTGTGATTGGCGCTCCAGTAAGGACACCCCTGTGCTCTCTTTCTTCCAGATGTGTGAAAATAAGTCTCTGCCAGTTTCTGTCCAGATCATCCTCACTGCAGATCGTATCAAATGTAAGACCACTTCCTGGCTCGCCCGGTTCCATGATCAGATGCACTTCTGCATAATGGCGCAGTGGCTCATAATGTCCGACTCCTTCTACGCGGTTCGTAATTGTCTCTTTATATACAATATTGCCTTCCCCAAATGTTACATCCACGCCAAAGCGTTCTAAGATCAGCTCATGCAGAATCTGGATCTGCACTTCTCCCATCAGACATACGTGAATCTCCGACAGTTCTTCTTTCCATACAACACGAAGCAGGGGATCTTCCTCTTCTAACTGGCGCAGATTCCGGAGCATTTCCGATACATCGCATCCTTCCGGCAATAACACCTGATAAGTCAGTACTGGTTCCAGCACCGGCTCTACATTCTCCGCTTCCACTCCGAGACCTTCTCCCGGCTTTGTCATACTAAGGCCTGTCACTGCACAAATTGTTCCAGCCGAAACTTCCGGAACTGCCTCAAACTTATCCCCTGAATAAATGCGGATCTGGTTCACCTTCTCTTCCCAGTGTTCACCATCTTCCGGATGATTTTCCAGAACTTCTTTGACTTTCAGTTTCCCGGATGTCACTTTCATATGTGTCAGACGATTCCCTTTATCATCTCTTGAAATCTTGTACACACGCGCGCCAAAATCTGCCGGTTCATCTGCATTCGTTTCCATATACTCTGCCAGCCCGTCCAGCAATTGTTGTACACCTTCGACTTTAAGCGCAGATCCAAAATAACACGGAAATATCTTTCTTTCCATGATCAGTCCAGCAATTGTCTCTTCCGTAAGTTTCTCTGCCTCCAGGTACTCTTCCAGCGCCCGGTCATCTCCCATTGCTGCATTTTCATAGAAAGAAGTATCTTTCTCTACATCAAATGCCATAATCTGGTCGTCCAGTCCATTTTTCAGTTCTTCCAGCAGGTGTTTCCTGTCTGTTCCTTCCTGATCCATCTTATTTACAAATAAAAATACCGGTACATTGTAGCGTTTCAGGAGGCTCCAGAGTGTCCTTGTATGTCCCTGGATTCCGTCTGCTCCGTTGATCACAAGAATCGCATAATCGAGGACCTGCAAAGTACGCTCCATCTCCGCTGAAAAATCCACATGTCCCGGTGTATCCAGCAAAGTTACCTGCCACGGATCAAGCGGAAATACCGCCTGTTTGGAAAATATCGTAATTCCTCTGCTCCGCTCCAGTTCATGCGTATCCAGAAATGCATCTTTATGATCCACTCTTCCCAACGTTCTTAATTTGCCACTCAAATACAAAATACTTTCCGAAAGTGTTGTCTTTCCTGCATCAACATGCGCCAGTATTCCGATTGTAATATTTCTCATATTTCTTACACCTGTTTCTTCACTTTCTGTATTATAAATCCAGCTTCATCCGTACCAGTTCCCTGCGTTTTTCATATTCACTGTAAAATGCATCCCCAGCGGCAAGTTCTGCCTGATATGGTGTCTGATAGAATGTCCTCAAAATGAAAACCTGCAAAATCTTTGCTTCTTCCGCACTCAAATCTGCAAGCGCCGTCTCACAGTTTTTCAAAAATGCATGCCAGGAAGTAATATAGTTCTCATATGCTTTGAGATTTGCAATGCCAAGCCATTTTTTCACCTTAATCTTCGTTCGGTCTTTCTTCTGACATTCATGGATCTGCAGAAAATACTTAAATTCATCTTCTTCATAAAATCGTCCAAGCGGAAATAACCTGCAGATTCCCGGACGGAATGCATGAATCTTGCATCTGCCAGCTTCATTTAAGAATGGACAGCCTAACGTCCCGTCATCCATGTCAAGATGCGGCAGGATCATGCCATCCACAACTCCGAGCGCGATCTTTCCTTTCATTAATTCTTCAAATGTCTCACCCAGCCCGGCACTCATCTGCCAGACATCATAAGGATCCAGCACAATAGAATCACCCATACCACGGCAGCACGCAGAACAGCCTTTGCAGTCCTGACAATCTGCTTTTACCATGTCATTTGCCGTATATAAATTACCATCCGAGATTTCTTTCATATCTATGTTTCTTATCATTTTCTTATCCCCTATATGTTTTCGCTTTCTTTTGTCTGTCTGGAATCTTACGTTTTACATTATATCTGTGTAATAGAACATGAAAGCACTGTACTTCTTATAGGATAAACGATTGTAAGACTAAATGCCACCCCTTGTTTTACTTTGCAGAAAAATATGCCACATAATAGAAGTTTGTTTTTCAGTTAATAAAAAAATTCCAGAAATTAGCACTCAATGCTTGACAGTGCTAATAATAGATGTTATAGTACAGTTAGAACAAAGGAAGAGGGATAAAAAGAAAGGGTCTTGATTCCAGATGTTCCTATGAGACAACAACACATCGGATTCTCCGACAGTGCTTAATTATATTTTATGAATGTCTTTTGAAAGGAGATATGACTTATGATGTTACCTAGTATTTTTGGAGAGAACTTATTGGACGATTTCTTTGATGATGATTGGAATGCATGGGGTTATAGTGGCACAAGCCTTATGAACACAGATGTTAAGGAAAACGAAAAGGATTACGAACTGACGATGAGTATGCCGGGCGTACAGAAAGATAATGTAAAGGCTGAACTGAATGATGGTTATCTGACAATCAGCGCAAGCACAGATACGAACAACGATGAGAAAGATAAAGATGGACATTATATCCGTCGTGAACGTTACAGCGGTTCTTGCCAGAGAAGTTTCTATGTTGGCAAAGATGTCACAGAAGATGATATTAAGGCAAGTTTTGAAGATGGCACTTTGAAGATGACCATTCCGAAAAAAGAAGCTAAACCTGCTGTGGAAAGCAAAAAACAGATTGCCATCGAAGGATAATCTTATAATTAAACTTATAGTCGACAAGTTGCTCATAGCCGGAGTGAAAAGCTCCGGTAGCACATAATATAGATAGAGATTCAAGGAGGAATGACTTATGATGATGCCTAGTATTTTTAATGATAATTTATTTGATGATTTTTTCAGATTCCCATTTTATAATGACAAAGATGAACATCGTATGGAGAAGAAACTTTACGGACACAGAGCTCACAACTTAATGAAGACCGATATCCGCGAGAGAAAAGGCAGTTATGTTCTCGATATTGACCTTCCTGGATTTAAGAAAGATGAGCTTACCATTGAGTTAAACGATGGTTATTTGACGATTAGTGCCGCAAAAGGACTGGATCAGGATAAGAAAGAAAAAGAAACCGGACATTATATCCGTCGTGAACGTTATGCCGGTTCCTGCCAGAGAAGTTTCTATGTTGGCAAGGATGTAACTGAAGAAGATATTAAAGCAAGCTTCAAACATGGCATTTTGAAACTGACCATTCCGAAAAAAGAAGCCAAACCTGCCGTAGAAAATAAGAAACAGATTGCTATTGAAGGATAATGTCAAATTCTTGCTTTTTCTTCTATTTAAGCTTATAAATAATTTATTTAACAAATAGCCTAAAGCCCACGATTTTACTGGGAGTTAGGCTATTTTTCATCTTATAGATATTATCTATTATTTAGTCATTTTATAGATATTATCAATTTGCTTATATTTATATATGAAACTATACTTAAGTGGATACAAAGCGTTCGCTTGAAAGCGAAAAGACAAGGAGGAATGTTGTAATGAAAGCAACAATCAAAAAAATCTCCCTGTTTATGCTCTCACTTGCTGTAGTTCTTACTATGGCAGCTTCTACAGGCATGAACAGTGAGGCGGCTTCGAAAAAGCCAACAAAGATTACCCTCAAAGCTACTTCTAAAACAGTAGATATCAAGGGTAAAGTGAAGGTTTCTGTTAAATCTGTAAAACCTTCTAAAGCAAGCAAATCTGTAACCTACAAATCAAGCAATAAGAAGATTGCTACTGTATCTTCTAAAGGCACTGTTACCGGTAAGAAAAAAGGTACTGTAAAGATCACTGCTACTTCCAAGAAGAACAAGAAAGTAAAATCTACAATCAAGATCACAGTAAAAGATCTGAAAGCTTCTTCTGTTAAGCTGAACACTACTTCCAAAACAGTAGCTTCCGGAAAAACAACAACTTTAAAAGCTACTGTAAAAGGAGCTACAGGATTCTACAACCAGGGTGTTACATGGAAATCAAGCAACACAAAAGTTGCTACTGTATCTTCCAAAGGTGTTGTAAAAGGTATCGCAGCAGGACAGGCTACTATTACAGCTACTGAAAAGGGTGGAAGCAAAAAAGCTACATGCCTTATTACTGTAACTGAGCCGGTGAAAGTTAACAAAGACGCCGGAACTGTTACTTTAAAAGGTATCTTAAATGCTTCTGCATTTAAAAAACCAACTATGCATTATCTCGTGACTGCTAATCTTGGAGCTTCTGGGGGAAATCCGATCTTCACAGGTCTGAATGACCGTATTGATCTGGCAAATGCACTGGATTCTCTCGGAGCAACTGCATGGAATACAAATTCAAAAACTGTATTAGCGAATGGTGAATCTATTGCCGCCGTAAAAGACAAAAAAGGAACAAACGCTAATTATTCTAAACTGAATATCAGCGTTTCCTGGGCAGGACATGATGCTGTTGCAATGCAGGATACGATTAAAAATGCTGACAAGTCAGCATATACAGGAACTATTGTATACGCTAACAGTGGTGCTGTTCAGAAAGCTATCCCATCCGGATGTGAAATCTGTACATCAAGCTGTTATGCAGGTATCTGTGCAAGTGAAGATGTTGCAATGGGTGGAACTACGATTGGAAACTCCGCGAACCTTCCAAAAGCAGGTACTGTTGTAACAATCACAATCGCTGTTGATGGATACAAAGCTCCATATAACTATATTTCAAAAGAAGACTTAAAAGCTGATATCGACGGAAAACAGGAATACAAAATCTTAGATGTACGTCAGGCTGCTAAATATGCTGAATCTCATATTGCCGGTGCTGTTTCTGCTGACGTTGACGGTGCTGTATCAGGTACTGATGTGGCATCTGCTACAAAGAATATTGAAGCTGCAATCAAAAATGATCCTGCAGGTACAAAATATGCAGTTGTATGCAATTCCGGAAGCCGCTATGCACAGGCAGCTACTGAGATTATGATCAAAGCTGGTATTAGCAACAAAAATATTTTCACATTAACAGGTGGAATGAAAAAAGATGCCGGTGGATGGGATTATGAGAATTACTGTGTTAAATCTTACAAGTCCACAGGTGGATTTGATTTTGTAAATGGCATGAAATCTGCTCAGTTAGAAGCAAATTTAAATGCAGGCAATACTCCTTTCGTAGTATTTGACCTCCGCGATGTAAATGCTTATGCTGCAGGACATATTTTACAGGCTGTTTCTACACCGCTTCGTGATACAACCGGTGCTGACCTGTCTAACGAGCAGTCTAAAGCAAACCTTCAGGCTGCTGTAACAGCTAACCCGAATAAATTCTATGTTGTAGAATGCTATTCTGGTAACAAATATGCAAACAAAGCTGTCAATTACTTAAAAGAAATCGGTGTAAGTGAGAACAGAATCATTGTTCTCGAAGGTGGAGCTGCCGGATGGACTGGATTCCAGACATCCAGCGTGAAGATTTCTGCTGCCGACTTAAAAGCTGACATCGACAGTACACAGTCTTACAAATTAATCGATGCACGTAAAGCTGCTGATTACGCAACAAGCCACATCGTTGGTGCTGTTTCCGCTGATATGGACTGTGTTGTAAACGGAACTGACGAAGCTACAGCACTTGCAAACGCAAAAGCTGCAATCACAGGTGATTCTGCTAATCAGAAATATGCAATCATCTGCTACTCTGGTAACAGATATGCTCAGAAAGCTACTGAGATGCTGATCAAAAACGGTGTTGACCGTGCAAACATCGTTACTCTGTCAGGCGGAATGAAAAAAGGCTGGACAGAAGCAAACTACCTTGTTAAATCTTATACTTCTACAAAAGGTAAATTCTTCAAACATGGTATGACTGTTGCACAGTTAAAAGCAAACCTTGATGCCGGTAATACTCCATTCGTAGTATTTGACCTTCGTGATGCTGTTGCTTATAATACAAGCCACATCGATGGTGCAATCTCTACACCACTTCGTGAGAGTATTGACGGAAAAGTAACAGATCTGTCAGATGATACATGCAAGGCAAACCTTGACGCAGCTGTTAAAGCTAACCCGAACAAATTCTATGTTGTTGAATGCTACTCAGGTAATAATTATGCTGAAAAAGCAGTAAACTATCTGAAAGAACTCGGTGTAAGCGAAGATAAAGTAATCGTCCTTGAAGGCGGCGCTGCTGCATGGAATGCACAGTAATAAGCAGTATCATTAAATAATTGAATTATTTTTATCAGATAATTGAATCCGATAAATTCACGAAACGATCCTGTCTCCGGGCAGGATCGTTTTTCTCGACTAAATCAATATCCCCTCACAGTGGTCTACTTCATGCTGAATGATCTGTGCGATCCAGCCAGAATATTTCTGTCTCTGTTTCTTCATATTGATATCCTGATATTCCACTTCTATTTCCTGATATCTTGTGCAGCTTCTCACTCCAGGCAGCGAAAGACATCCCTCCTCTGTGTCATATCTCCCTGATTTTTTTATGATTTTCGGATTGAACATTACCACATTCATAAATCCCATATTCACTGCAATTATTCGTTTCTTCTCACCGATCATATTTGCAGCCATGCCAACACAGCCTTCTTCGTGTGCTTTTAAAGTATCCAGCAGATCGACTGCGATCTGTCTGTCCTTTTCTGTTGCCGGCTCTGATTTCTGACTCAAAAACACCGGATCATGCATTATCATTCGTACCATTTTTTATTCCCCGCTTTCTTAAAATTCCTCTGTAACGCTTCCATACATATTCTGATTATAATAACTTATATAATGTTGAAACTAAAACATCTAACTATTTTTTATAAAAAGCTCGTCTTCCAGATTGGAATTGCGTTAATGACTGGTTCTTCATACGGATGCACTTCCTTGATTGCCTGAATCGTCCGCTCTGCCGCTTCTGCATAGATTGTCACTTCTACTTTTGCCTCCGGCTCGCTGCTTATTTTTCCATTCTCGCCAATATACGGATCACATCCATCTAACGGTCTCCAATATCCTGTCACCTGACTTACTGACATGCAGGAATCATAATTCCCAATATGTCCGGCGTCCACTTTCTGTAACGCTTTCTGTAGTTCCAATATTTTCGTTTCCGGAATAAAAATCTCTAATTTGCAATATTTAAATTCCATAATTTTTTACCTGCTTTCCTGATTTTATTTATCACTAAATCTAAATAAAACCATAATATAAATTATTTTATGATCTGCCTATATTATTTCAAATTTTAATCCCTTTCCCCGTGAATGTATTTTCCATCCTAAACCCCCCGGCAAAATTTTTGCTATTTTCAAAAAATCTATTATTTTTCCAAAACTACACTCATCTCGTGCCACTCTTCGCCGCCCCAGACAGAGTCAGATATGCCACGATCAATAAAGCCAAATTTTTCATACATCTCTACTTTCGCATCCAGGCAGGTAAGAATAATCTCGCTGCGCCCTTTCACCTGTTCTCTCTGCAAATACACGGCAACCAGTTCTCTTGCAAGTCCTTGTCTACGGTATTCCGGCAAAACATCCAGTCCCAGCAGCATAATATTTTTCCCGTTCGGGTTATGTAAACCGGCGTCAGTAAAAAATTCATCCCGAAGTTTTGGCTCATCTGTCGCAAGTCCGTTCAAAAATCCGGCAATCTTTCCATTTTCCTTATCTACTGCAACGAGAAATAGTTCCGAAATATCCCTGACTCTGTCACACATGTTTTTCTCAGAGCAGGCTTCATTTGGAGGAAAACAGATTCGTTCAATCTCTGCTGCCTGTTCCGCTTCTCCTTGTTCTATATTCCGAAATTCAAATCTTTCATAAAGTGCTTTTTTATCCATTGTTTTCCTTTCCTTCTTTTATTCATTATATAATTACACTGGCAATGTTAAATATTTCTTTCTTCTATAAGCAAAACTGTAACATCATTTACATTCGTTCCGGTCGGACCTGTTTTTATCAGTCCATCACATTTCTCCAAAGTTGCGTACGCGTTGTTATTACGCAGCTCGTGGTAAATATCTGTCTTATGTTTTCGCAACATTTCGCAAGTCTTTCCATCCACATAACCGCCTGCGGCATCCGTCGGACCATCAGTTCCGTCACTTCCAATGCTGAAAAGTGCTACGCCGTCCATTCCATCTAAACCGATTGCCGCCGACAGCGCCAGCTCCTGATTGCGCCCACCTTTTCCGGTACCATGTAAATGTACAACCGTCTCACCGCCTGCAATAAATGCAAGCTTATTTATATTCTTCTGCTGTTCATTTTGCTGCATATTCTGCGGAATATCTCCACACCTATTTCCTTGCATATTACAACATTGTGTTTTCGCAATCGATGCGAGAAACGCCCCTGCTTCTTTCGCTTCGCAGTCCAGCCGGTCTGTTAAAATGACCGACTCATAGCCCAGTTCCTCACAAGCCTCCTTTGCAGCTGTGCAAAGCGCACTCACACTTCCACTGATGACCGTCTCGACATTGTGCAATTCTTTCGGCGTTTCCTTTTTCAGCAGCTCCTTTATGGAATCCTTCAGCTTTAATCCATACCTGTCTGCAATCTCCAGTGTTTCCTCACAGGTACTCTGATCCGCACATGCCGGACCGGATGCAATCATATCCAGCGGATCGCCGATAATATCACTGAGCACAATCGAAAATATCTTCGCCGGTGCGACATGCTGAGCAAATCGACCGCCTTTTACCGCCGACAGGCGTTTCCGTATCGTATTCATTTCTTTAATATTTGCGCCACTGGCAAGAAGCTGCTTTGTAACATCTTCCAGCTCTTTGCCGGATACAAGCGGCTTCTCAAATAATGCCGATCCACCACCGGAAATCAGAAACAATACTACATCCTCCGGGCTCAGCCCTGCCGTCATGTCAAGTATCTTTTGCGTTCCTTCAAACGAATTCTCATCCGGAACCGGATGCCCTGCTTCCAGGCATTCTACGTGCTGGATTTCTCCCTTTACATGGTCATATTTTGTCAAAACGATTCCGCCATCCAGCCGATCATCCAATATTTCTACTGCCGCCTGCGCCATCTGCCATGCAGCTTTCCCGATTGCAACAAGATATAGTTTTCCACTATCATCCACAACCGAACGGAATCTATCCCCGGTCAGAACAGCCTTTACCGCCTCATCCGGGAGAACGCTGTGGAGTGCATGACGGATGATATACTCGGATTGTTGTCTAAGTGTCATAATATTGGCTCCTCTATCCTTGCTTTCTCTTAAATATTTTTCTATATTAAATTCGTTAATGCTCTTCAATTCATGGCTCAAAACTAACACCTCATATATTATCTTTAATTTAAATTTGTTTTTACAAATTTTGCCTCTCCAATATTATACAGGAAATTATTTATAATTAATATATCAATAGAAAAACGTTTTTCGTTTATGTTTCTTTGATAGTTATAGCATAGCAAAATAGGTATACGATAAAGCGACTTTTGTAAGCTTTAAAACAAATAAAGACAGCAAAAAACTTGCCGCCTTTAAACTTTTACATCATTCTCAAATATAAATAGATTACATTGATTTTAGTTTCCATATACATTAACTTTACAATCTTTCTCAAACACCCACGCACCCAAATTGGGTGCACTTGTATATTTAATGCCGTATTCTTTTACATCATTCTCAAACTTAATGGGGAGTATCTTAATATATGCTATAGTTTATATATTTTTACATCAATTTCAAGTTCCTTTTTTTATAACCGATTACTTATCAGTTTTAGTACCATACATTTTTACATCATTTTCAAACACCAGTGGATACTGTAACTGTCGAATCTGTGTTTCAGTACCACACGTTTTTACATCATTCTCAAACATGTTATTGTGTGCCATTCCAGAACCAGTAGTTTCAGTACCATACGTTTTTACATCATTCTCAAACAGAAACATACGCTCATTTCGTGACTGCAGGTTTCAGTACCATACGTTTTTACATCATTCTCAAACTGACGCGCTGGCACGTGTTGGGATCTCAAAGTTTCAGTACCATACATTTTTACATCATTCTCAAACCTTTTGGTGGAATATCTCCTTCAAACATCTGGTTTCAGTACCATACATTTTTACATCATTCTCAAACTTTACTTTCTTCGCAATCCATTTGGTCAGAGTTTCAGTACCATACATTTTTACATCATTCTCAAACCCATACCGGAAGAAAGCGAACGGGCGCACGTTTCAGTACCATACATTTTTACATCATTCTCAAACATAAAGCTTCCCGTCTTTTTATGCGTGATTGTTTCAGTACCATACATTTTTACATCATTCTCAAACTCAAAATATAGAAATAAGTATCCCAAAGGCGTTTCAGTACCATACATTTTTACATCATTCTCAAACGTGTCTTTGATAGCATATGATAAGCACGTGTTTCAGTACCATACATTTTTACATCATTCTCAAACTTCCAATGCTTCATATTTTATTTCCTTTTTGTTTCAGTACCATACATTTTTACATCATTCTCAAACGCATACGTTCTTCTAATTCTAAGTAATAATGTTTCAGTACCATACATTTTTACATCATTCTCAAACCGTTCAGCCTAGCTGTTTCAATTCCCTCTTGTTTCAGTACCATACATTTTTACATCATTCTCAAACAAGCCATTCAAACAGCCTTTTTGCACCTGTGTTTCAGTACCATACATTTTTACATCATTCTCAAACCTTTCTGGTCTGCCATCATCAGCACCGGGAGTTTCAGTACCATACATTTTTACATCATTCTCAAACTGTGGGTTGTCGCTGTGAATGCTTTCACTAGTTTCAGTACCATACATTTTTACATCATTCTCAAACAGAAATTATGGTATATATTATAATTACGGGGTTTCAGTACCATACATTTTTACATCATTCTCAAACCACCGGAGAACATATACAAAATAGTAAAAGTTTCAGTACCATACATTTTTACATCATTCTCAAACCATTCCCAAAGTCACCCAAGAGGAAGTAAGGTTTCAGTACCATACATTTTTACATCATTCTCAAACCTCAAATTCAAAAATGAACCGCCATCATTTGCGCAAAACAAGGTACTCAAACACATTTAATAGATTTCACATTGATCTCTATCTATAATATACCTTAATCCCTCTCCCATGCAATCTTTTACACAATTTTCCACAAATATCAGTTTTACTTCCTGATGAATTGCTTCTTGGATAAGTTTTTGCATTTGCAAATCTGACAAATAGCTCCGGAGATTTACAAATACAAAAATCTTATACTTCATGACTACCGCTGCAACTTTAATATAACGAATCAGTTTTTCAAAATAATCTTCCTCTATTATTTCATGCTGTACCTGTAATGCTTTAAATATTGCCATCCAGTCAACATCTTCTGTAAATGTAAGTATATAATCTGTTTCCTGTTCTAATTCTAAAATATATTTTTGTATACTTTGTGCTATCTCTTGCGTTTTTACATACAACTTTTCAGAATATGCAACTTGTTGCATTTCCTCATATAATTTATTCACTATCTTTTTACTGTTGATATCTATGCTGAAAATATCAAATACAATATCCATATTTTTTGATATTCCCAGTTCTTTATCGGCATCAGATAGTACATACCTTCCATCATTTCCGTCACATTGACTCTTTAGTTCATATACAAATGCTGCGAAGCTTTCTGTTGCCTCAATTATCCATTCTGTATAATCAACAGTATCATCAATGATTGCTCTGCTTAATTCCGGATGAACTAATTTCACAAAACCACTAACCTTTCATCGGTATCTAAAACCTCACTCTTTAAATCTCCAACAACAATATCCATCTTCGCATATTGCTTTTCTGTAACTGTAAGAAGCTGAATCAACCCTTCCTCTGGTTTATTCTTATGTACATTATCTACAATTGCGTTAACTGCCGTTCCATTTAAAGCTAATTTACAATATACCGATTCCTGTAACATCAGAAAGCCATTTTTAAGTAAGAATTTTCGGAATCTGGTATACGCTCTTCTATTCTCTGCTGTTAATACCGGCAGATCAAAAAATACTAATACTCGCATAAACCTATAACTCAAACCTGTAAAACCGAACCAGAGAACTATCATCATCATTTAAAGCATCAAACACACTTTTACAGTAAATCTTTATTGCATTGTTTACATACTGTATTCTTCCATCTATTGATACTTCTTGATTCAAAATGTTTACCAACTGCATTTTCTCATCATGCTCAAAACTGTCCAATTTCATCTGTTTTACTTCACGATCAACCAGAACACGAAACGGCTCCATCAAATCGGACGCTAAATTAAATTGATTAAACATATTATCATGAAATAATCCCAACTGCGTAATATATCCATTGGCAACTATTTCTCTTGTAAATGTCGACAAGATAATAGAATACCCGTAATTTAATGCAGCATTAATATTATTGTCTTCTGTCCTTGTAAAATCCAGTCCGAATAATGCATTAAAATAAACCTTGGCAGCATGTCCTTCTCTGTTAGTTGTATCATTCCAGACTATTTCCTTTAAATAAGATGATAAAAGCTCCGCTTCTTCCTTTCCCATTATTTCTAATAATTCTTTTTGTTTCCGGATCTTTTCTGTTACTATTTCCGTCCAGACTGCCTCCTTTGTGTTCTTTCTCCAGGCAATCTGTTTTCGAATTTTATTGCTTGTATCATGACTACCATAATAACTGATTAATTCTGACGAAGGATTCTTCTTCTCATCACAGAATATCACTTTGATTTTCCTTCTCGTCAATTCTGCCAATAAACTGGTAGTCAATGATACAGCTGTTGATTCTATTAGAATTGTTGATATTTCACTTAATACTACTTTTGTTACTTCTTCACTTCGTACAACCATGTATCCCAATTGCAGATCCAGTTTTGCCCGTTTAGAAATAACAATTATACGCCAGCTCATAGTTTTAATAAATCAATCTCTTTTT
>OBLF01001668.1_pt1 | contig 17149 bp, 18 predicted proteins | sample 1519231 | NCBI WGS metagenome assembly OBLF01 (sample SAMEA2602895, study PRJEB22501) | metagenome | reverse complement strand
TAACTTTTACACTTATCCAAGATAGCGGGTATGGAATCTTGGATTACAATTAAGCGATTATTATGTTTTGGTAATAGAACTTTTAAGTATTTGATTCAAGTGTCGGAGTAATAAAAGAGTTACGAAATAAAGTAAAAGCAAATTAGGAGGAATTGATATGATGCCATATGAAGTAGGAAAGACGTTTATTATTAGGGTTCCATTATTATCTATAGAGACTTATAAGGAATTATGTTCAGAAAAAGATGGATTACCAGTTATTAAAACCAAGGAAACATTGACAGGGTATACCCACAAACTATTCACGTTGAGGCGGAAGAAGGGTACAGACTAGCTTGTTCCTATCTCCTGTGCCCACGCTGAGGCGGAAGAAGGGCACAGGCGGGCGTTCGCCGCATCACTCTCAATTTCCATCCATGACTGTTTTGCATATCTTCTATGCTTGTGGTACAATAAACAGAAAGCAGGCATTTTGAGGAGAAAATTGTATGAAAGCACAGGAATTATTATTTCAATTGCAAGATAAAGGTTACCGTGATTTTCAGAGCAAATTAATCCCGACGATTCCTGTGGAGACGATTATCGGCGTCCGCATTCCCGCTATTCGTAAGCTTGCGAAGGAGTATGGAAAGGATCCGGAGAGCGTAGAGTTTCTGAAGCAGCTGCCGCACACTTATTATGATGAAAATATTTTGCATGCGCTGCTGGTGGCGGAGATCAAAGATTACGAGGTTTGTGTAAAAGAAGTGGAGCGCTTCCTGCCTTATGTGGATAACTGGGCGGTGTGTGATATTTTTTCCCCAAAGGTGTTTCGCAAAAATAAAGACAAACTCATAGACAAAATAAGAGAATGGACAGCTTCGGACCACCCCTATCCCTGCCGCTTTGGAATGGAAATGCTGATGACACATTTCCTGGATGAAGATTTCCGGGTGGAATATCTGGAGATCCCGGCAACGGTACATTCCGAGGAATATTATGTGAACATGATGATCGCGTGGTTCTATGCCACGGCACTGGCAAAGCAATGGGATGCCACAATCGGTTATATAGAGGATCAACGGTTGGATACCTGGACACACAATAAGACGATTCAGAAAGCACGGGAAAGCTACCGTATAACACCGGAACAGAAGGAATATCTGAAGACGTTGAAGATGTAAATAGAATGATATCTGCACAACATATGGAAGCACGAAAATACAGGAAACAAAAAAGGATGCAAAATTGCAGATTATGAAAAAGATGAGAGAGGATAAGACAGCATGAACGGCAACATGGAATTTCGCAGGGCACGTAGAGAAGAAGCAGAAGAAATCCTGCAGTTATACCGTTCACTGATCGGAACCGAGTATTGTGTCTGGACAGAAAATTATCCCACAGAACGGGAAGTGGAATTTGACCTGTCGAGAAATGCATTGTTTTGCCTGTATGAGAAAATGCCGGAACCTGATGAGAGAGAACGATTAATAGGCACAATCTCCATAGACGATGACCCGGAAGTGGAGGCACTGTCCTGTTGGTCAGAGGACCTTACCCCGGTGGCAGAGCTGTCCAGACTGGGAGTGGCGGTAGAATATCAGAATCGTGGCATTGCCAGGATCCTGTTGCAGGAGGCTATGGCGGAATTGAAATCACAGGGTTATAAGGCGGCACACATTTTAGTGGCAAAGGACAATGTGAAAGCGTTACGCTCTTATGAAAAATTGCATTTTACCACAGCAGGGGAATGTGAGCTTTTCGGGCATTCCTACTGGTGTTATGAGAAAGAATTATAGAAGTGATCACTATGCAAATCAATGAAACAGAGAGGAAAGACGATATATGGTAACGATCGATCTGATCACAGGCTTCCTGGGATCCGGAAAGACTACTTTTCTGAAAAAATATGCGGAATATCTGATGGATCAGGGACTGCATATCGGTATTCTGGAAAATGATTTTGGTGCCATCAACGTGGATATGCTGATGCTCCACGAACTCAGGGGAGATCAGTGCGAACTGGAGATGATCGCCGGAGGATGCGATGCGGAGAGCCATAGGAGGCGTTTCCGTACGAAGCTGATCTCCATGCGGATGTGCGGTTATGACAGGGTGCTGGTGGAGCCGTCGGGAATCTATGATGTAGATGAGTTTTTTGATGTACTTCGGGAGGAGCCGCTGGACCAGTGGTATGAGATCGGCAATGTTATCGCCATACTGGATGCAAGACTGGAGGATAATCTATCAGAGCAGGCGGACTATCTGCTGGCATCGGAGGCTGCCAATGCCGGAAAAGTGATCCTGAGCCATGCGGATGCAGCCACCAGGGAACAGTGTGAGGACACGGTGACACATCTCAACCGGGCACTGGAACAGATCCGCTGTGACCGGAGAATCGACCCCAAGAAGGATATCTTACAGAAAAATCTCACGGATCTGACAAAAGAAGATTTAGAGGAAGTATCCAAATGCGGTTATCGTCTGGAAAGTTACCGCAAGATGGATTTAGAGAATGGACAGAGCTTCGACTCTTTATTTTTCATGGAAGAGAAGATTAAGCCGGAGGCTTTGGAACGGGCGGTGCCCAGACTGTTTGCCGACAAGTCCTGCGGAGAAGTATTCCGGATCAAGGGCTTTGTGAAAAACGGAGCAGGACAATGGATGGAATTGAATGCTACACCGGACAGTCATACGATGCAGTCTATCGCAGTGGGGCAGGAGGTGCTGATCGTCATCGGAGAGCATTTACAGGAAGATAAGATCAGAGAGATTCTGAAGGAGGAAGAGACATGTCAATCTTAAGTCAGTTAAATAGTGTACCGATGTACCTGATCTGTGGAGGGATCATTGCTTTTGTGGCGGTGGTCTGTGTGATTTTTCTGGTGAGGGCATACCGCGCCGGGCAGGCACTCGGTATGGATACCACGAAAATGAAGCGTACGATCATCTCCAGTGCGACCTTTTCCCTGTTGCCCAGTGTGGGGATTCTGTTAGGTGTCATCGCCCTGTCGGGAAGTCTGGGAACGCCCTGGCCGTGGCTTCGATTATCCGTGATCGGTGCCCTGCATTATGAGACCCAGGTGGCACAGGCAGCAGCGGAGCAGGTGGGAATGGATACATTGTCTGCTGCGGAAATGACACCGCAGGCATTTTCCACGATCGCACTGCTCATGAGCATCTGCATTATCTGGGGCATGGCATTGTCCATTTTCCTGAATAAAAAATATACACAGAAGCTGACCTCGAATAAAAAATCCGGCAAGCCGGGCTTCGGAGATATGGCAATGACTGCCATGTTCATCGGACTGGTCAGCACCTACATCGGAAGATATCTCGGTGGTTTTGTATCGGAGAACGGATTGTTTACGTTTCACGGAGATTACATTCCGTTAGTGGTAATGGCGGTATCGGCACTGGTGATGGCAGGGTTTGTATACCTCATTGAGAAAAAAGGAAAAGCCTGGGTGGACAGCTTTTCCATTGCCGGAAGCATGATCATCGGTATGACGGCAGCGGTGCTGGTGGGGTTGCTGTAACGACTGACAGAACAACCTACATAGTACCGGGTAGCGTATCTCCGAAACGGAAAGGAATATCAATATGAGAACAGATAGCATGAAGGCAGATAGTATGAAAGCAGATAGTACGAGAACAGATAACATGAAAGCGGATAGCATGACAATAGATAATAAGGAACTGAATAATGTAGAAGCAACAAAGGAGCAGACCGGGCAGACTCCGGATACCTGGCAGGCCTACACGAAGAAAACACATGTCATCGGGCGGACTGTGAGTATCATTACGCTGGTGATGTTGGTGGGAGCACCGTTTCTCATCGGTAAGCTTTTAGGTGCGTATCCGGATCTGGGGGCTGTCGGCAAGGGGTTTCTCTCTGTGGGAATCGTATGGCTGGTCAGCAGCATCGCGGAGTTTTTGATCTACACACCGATGCTGGGAGCCGGCGGCGGATATCTGGCATTTATCACCGGTAACCTGATCAATATGAAGATTCCCTGCGCGGTCAATGCGAGAGACATGGTAGGAGCGAAGACCGGAACGCCGGAAAATGAGATCATCTCCACAATCTCCATCGCAACATCTTCCCTGGTGACAATCCTCGTCCTGGCATTGGGCGTGTTATTGATGGTGCCGCTGCAGCCCGTGCTGCAGAGCGAAGTATTGCAGCCGGCTTTTGAAAATGTGGTTCCGGCGCTGTTCGGTGCCATGGCGTACAAATATTACCGGAAAAATATGAAGATCGCTGCATTGCCGCTGATCCTCATGAGCCTGTTGTTCATCCTGGTACCGTCCCTGATCGGATCTACCAGCTTTATGATCGTTCCTTCCGGCGCTATTGCCATCGGTGTGGCATATCTGCTGTTCCGGAAAAAGAATACACAGAAAACGACAGAAGAATAATTAAGAAAAGAGGAGAGATATGAAATACATAGGTTTGATACTTCTTGCAGTGTTGGCTGTGATCGTATTGTTACTGTTGATCGCAGTGCTCCGTACCTTATTGATGCCGTCGAAGACTTCGACTTATGTGGCAGACGAACCGGAGGAGGAAGCGCTGGCACTGGCAGAGAAGCTGTCGAAAATGATTCAATATGACACCACCTCCTATGCCAACGTGGCAGAGGTGGAGAAATTCTTAGGCTTCCATAAGGTGCTGGAGGAACTGTTCCCTCTGGTACATGAGAAGCTGGAGAAGACAGAGATCGATGGGAATCTGTTATTTTACTGGAAAGGAAAAAGCTCTGAGAAACCGATCCTGCTCATGAGCCACCAGGATGTGGTGCCGGCGGAAGGTGAATGGATTCATGCACCTTTTTCCGGAGATATCGCAGAAGGAAAAGTATGGGGCAGAGGCGCAGCCGATACCAAAGCCTCTGTAATGGCATTTTTCCAGGCGGTGGAAGAACTCCTGTCGGAAGGGTTCATCCCGCCCACCGATGTCTATCTGGCAAGCTCCTGCACGGAAGAGTGGGGCGGTGACGGTGCACCGAAGATAGTTGCGGAGCTGCAGCGCAGAGGGATCGAACTTTTCCTGGTATGTGATGAGGGCGGTGCGATCATCACCGAACCCATCGGCGGCATCCATGGCAATTTTGCAATGGTAGGCGTATTTGAAAAGGGCAAGGCAGATGTGAAGTTCACCGCACGGAGCAACGGTGGTCATGCCAGCGCACCGTCGAAGGGAACTCCCATTGCCAGATTATCCGCTTTTGTCAATGAGGTGGAGACGCATTCCCCGTTCCGGAAAAAACTGCTGCCGGAGGTATCGGCGATGTTCACAGAACTGGCTCCCTATGCCGGATTTGGAATGAAGCTGGTATTCGGTAATGTGTGGCTGTTCGGACCGGTATTAAAAGCAGTCATGCCTGCGATCAGTGCCCAGGCAGGTGCAATGCTTAAGACGACGATCGCTTTCACGGTGCAGAAGGGTTCCGATGCCTATAATGTGTTGCCTCAGGAAGCCTATGTGGGCGCTAACATGCGTTTTATTCCTCATCAGGGGGAAAAAGAGAGCCTGGAGATCATCAAAAAAGTAGCAGGTAAATACGGTCTGGAGACCGAAGTGCTGCATGCTAATGATTATACGCCGCCTGTGGATATTCACGGAGAAGCATTCCATCTGGTGGAGCAGACCATCGCGGATACTTTCCTGGGACTGCCTTCCAGCCCTTATGTGATGACGGGTGCGACCGATGCACAGTTTTACCAGCCGATCTGCAGGAATTGTATCCGTTTTGCACCGGTAGTCTACGGACCGGAACAGATGAAGGGAATGCATGGATTGAACGAAAATATTGAGTATAATTGTCTGCCCGGAGCTGTCAGATTCTATAAGAACCTGATCCGCGCGGAGAAATAAGGAGCGACACTTATGAACACCATGACTACATATTCTGGCAGAAAGTTTGATCCCATGCAGATGACACCGGGAGATGTCTATATCGAAGATATCGCCCATGCTTTGAGCTTATTATGCCGGGGAGGCGGACAGCTGACCTATTTTTATTCGGTGGGACAGCATTCGCTCAACTGTGCTGCGGAAGCGAAAGCCAGAGGGTGGTCTAAGAGGCAGCAGCTCGCCTGTCTGCTCCATGATGCCAGCGAGGGATATATATCGGATATCATCCGCCCGGTGAAGATCTATCTGACCAATTATCTGGAGATTGAAAGTAAGATCATGGGAACGATCCTTACACATTTCGGACTGGATGATCTGACGGAAGAGGAGAACCGCCGCTGGAAACAGATTGACGATGAGATTCTGGAACTGGAACTGAAGACATTGCTTCATGGCGAAGAGAACAGAGAAGTGCCGAAACTTTTTTCCGTACCGGATCTGGCGGAGCATACGCCGGGAGAGATCGAAGTCAGGTTCCTGCAGGAGGCAGAGCGACTGGGGGTGCACGGAAGTGATCGTTGAGAAAAAGCCGGAGCGCAGTTATTCTACGACAGTAATGTACCTTCTGGCATATTTGGATCGTTATGGCTATCCGGTATTGATTCTGATAGCAGGAGCGCTGGCAGACTTCTACCGGGGGAGAATTACAATGCTGTTTGTACTGGCAGTGGGAATATTATTGGATGGAATCTATAATCTGGTGGGGTATCTGTGTCGTTGGAGACATATTTATCTCTGCTATCAGAGCATGTGCCATACGAAGATGACACCTTCGCGGATTGAGTGGGATCGGATGACAAAAAAGGATGCGTACGGCATTCCTGCTACTTTCATTATTGGCGGAATCATAGGAATATTGGTGAGTATTTTTCTCAGGTAAAGCGCTTATAATTATGCTATAATGAATTAAAAGTAAGGAAATAGATAAAAACAAGAAAGGGAGGGTATTTTATGGGATTTTTAACAGGAAAGACAGCAATCATCACCGGCGGAGGAAGAGCGGTCTTAAGTAATGGGGAGTGCGGTTCCATCGGTTACGGTATCGCAACGGCGTATGCCAAAGAGGGTGCGAACCTTGTACTGACCGGACGCAATGTACAGAAGCTGACGGATGCGAAGGAAGAACTGGAGGCAAAGTACGGTATCAAGGTACTTCCCGTACAGGCAGATGTCAGCGCTGGTTCAGACAATGAAGCAATCGTACAGAATGTGGTGAAGCAGGCGATTGACACTTTCGGAAGGATCGATGTACTGATCAACAATGCCCAGGCTTCCGCTTCCGGCGTAACCATCGCAGATCATACCACCGAGCAGTTTGACCTGGCGGTATATTCCGGTCTGTATGCAGCATTCTACTATATGAAGGCTTGCTATCCTTATCTGAAGGAGACGAAGGGTTCTGTTATTAACTTTGCCTCCGGCGCAGGTCTCTTCGGTAATTTCGGACAGTGCGCTTATGCGGCGGCCAAGGAAGGTATCCGCGGACTGACCAGAGTCGCAGCTACCGAGTGGGGTCCCGATGGCATCAATGTCAACGTTGTATGTCCTCTGGCATGGACCGCACAGCTGGAGAAATTCGAGCAGGCATATCCTGATGCATTCAAGGCAAACGTCAAGATGCCTCCTATGGGACATTACGGCGACGTGGAGAAGGAGATCGGCCGCGTCTGCGTACAGCTGGCTTCCCCTGACTTCAAGTATATGAGCGGTGAGACATTGACCTTGGAAGGTGCTATGGGACAGAGACCGTAAGTGGTTGGAAAATTTTATATAATAAACCTACCTGTACTGGTCAAGTGACAAGGTAGGTTTATTTTTTCGCAAAAAATCGGGACATTTCCGGCAGCTCTTCCGTCTAATAGTCATAAGACGTATACTTATGAGGAAGAAAGGACGAGGCACATGGGAGAGATAGAACAATTGGTGCGCAGGGCAAAAAAACGGGATCCGGATGCTTTTACAGAGCTGATGCAGCTTCATGAGAAGGACATGTACCGGACAGCCAGTGCCATCCTTGCGCAGGATGCGGATATTGCGGATGCCATACAGGAGACCATTCTCACTTGTTGGGAAAAAATCGACACTTTACAGAAAAACCGGTATTTTAAGACATGGATGGTCCGCATCCTGATAAACAAATGTAAAGACATTTTACGTTCCGTGAGGCGTGTCGTATGTGTGGAGGAATTTCCGGAACAGGAAGCAAAGAATACCGTGGAGATAGAAGCTAATCTGGAATGGAAGGAAGCCCTAAGAGGACTGGACGAAAAATATCGTCTGATCGTGGTACTGTTTTATGCAGAAGGACTGCGGACAGCAGAGATTGGAAAGCTGTTGCAGCTGCCGGACAGTACGGTACGCACAAGGCTTGCCAGAGGACGGGAGCAGTTGGCAAAGTATTATGCGGAGACAGAGGAAGGAGGCGGAAGAAAATGAGACCGATGAATGAAATAGAGATAGAACTTCCACAGATCGTACTGGATAGGGCGGATGCAGCCTATGTACAGATCAGACAACAGGCAGCGCAGGAAAAACAATTGACGGGCAAGAGATTCCCCCGCGCAGCAGGCATCCTGTTAGCTGTGGTGATACTTTCTGTCACAGCAGTATCCGCCACCGCCGCCGGAATCATGGGATACCGCCGCTATCTGGCAGAGCGCATGACTGACATCGGGACGGAAGAATTGGGACACTTGGAGATGGTGGCAGGACAAGGCAGTGTTCAGGCGGAATTTAACAGAGAACTGACGGCAAGAGAACAGAGTGTATATGAGCAGCTGACCCGGGAATATGAAGAGGATGGCAAATATCCCGCGGGACAGCTTCATGAATTAGCCGAAGAAGAGAACTATTCCGGCACAGGTGTAGCCGTTCGGAGCGCCCCCGGGGAAGAATACGGCTGTCTCATCTATCTGCCGAGTACCACTGTTACCGAAGAGGAATGGCTGGAAGTCATCGAATATGTGCATAAGCTGGATTACAGCATACAGGAGAAAATATGGCAGCAGAAATATTCCGAGATGTCCTATTTTGATCGTTACGAACAGATGTCAGATGCGGAAATTGATGAACTGTATGCAATGCTTTCTTCCGCACCTGTGGATGTCTGGGGAGGGGACAGCCGTGACCTGACACCGGAGGAACAGACCCGTTATGAAGAGTGGACGGAAAAGTACGAACAGGAAAATACCTATACAAAGACAACCATTGCAGTGATCACATTCCCGGAAGAATATGACGGACAGGAACTTGTTTACTGTATTGCAGACGCACAGTTTTACTACCCGGAACGGTCGCTGACGGATGAGGAACTGTTGCAGCTGATCGATCTGGAACACAAAAATCTGTATATCTACGAGCGGATCCAGAGGGAGATCGAGAGGGGAGAACGGGCAGGCTGGCCGGAAACATATGATATCCAGCGGTAATTTTTGATAGAAGATATGCTTGACAATGGAGACCACATGCTGTAGTCTATAACCAGACCACAACATGTGGTCTCTCTGCTTTTGCAAAAGTAAAATAAGAAGATCAAAAGAAATCTATGTAATCAGGAAAACAGTAATAGGAGGAAACAACATGGCAGAAATTCAGTTGGGTGTGATCGAGGCACGATATGCGGATATGATCTGGGAGCATGAACCGGTGTCTTCTTCGGAACTGGTAAAGCTGACGGAGGAAGCATTTCACTGGAAGCGCACCACGGCGCATAATGTACTGCGCAGACTGTGTGACAAGGGTCTGTTTCGCAATGACAACGGGACGGTGACTTCCCTGATCTCCAGAGAAGAGTTCTATGTGATGCAGAGCAGACAGTTTGTGGAGGATACCTTTGAAGGGTCTCTGCCTGCGTTTCTTGCAGCTTTTACGAAGGACAGGGCGCTGACCGCAGAGGAGGCGGCGAAGATCCGCAAGATGATCGATGAAGCGGAAGGGGGAGCAGTGTGAAAAGAACTTCTAATCACTCAGAGCAAGGGCTCTATCGTAAAGAAGTTCTAAGTTTCACACGGAAAAACACGTTTTTCGTTGGTACTTATATTGACGATTGGTGTTGGAATGGAGAATAGAATGATTCGTATTTTTGTAACATTACTTACGATGAGCATCGGCGCGGCATGGCTGATCCTGATCGTATTGTTTCTCAGACTTCTGTTAAGACAGGCACCGAAGTGGGTGAACTGTGTGCTGTGGGGATTTGCAGCCTTACGACTGGTGTGTCCTTATGTGCCGGAGAGCCGGTTCAGCCTGATGCCGGGAGTCTTCCGGATGCAGAATCGCTACGGCAGTGCGGCGGATCTGACGCTTGCACAGACACCGGTCATAGTGGGTAATCCTACACAAAATGTGATTGAAGGCGCCGGGGCAGCAGGGCTGACAGGAATCCCGACAGGTGCCGGGACAGTGGCAACAGGCTTTGGGGGCGAACTGTTCCAACAGATTCTGTCTGTGGGAAGCATTTTATGGTTGATCGGTGTGCTCGTAATGCTTGGGTATGCCGTATACAGTTATCTGCGGGTACGAAGACAGGTAAGTGAGGCGATATGGCTGCGGGACAATCTTTGGATTTGCGATCAGGTGAAGTCTCCGTTTATTCTGGGGCTGTTCCGACCTAAGATCTATCTGTCCTCCGGCATGGAGGAAGCACAGCTTCCCTATGTCATCGCTCATGAACAGGCACATCTGCGCCGGGGCGACCAGTGGTGGAAACCGCTCGGTTTTGTACTCCTTATGATCCACTGGTACAATCCGTTTGTCTGGGTGGCATATATTCTGTTCTGCCGGGATCTGGAACTGGCATGTGATGAAAGCGCAGTGAGAGACCTTACGCTGGAAGAACGTAAAAGCTACTCCTATGCACTGCTTTCCTGTAGTATGCAAAGGCGGCTGGTGACGGTATGTCCGCTTGCCTTTGGGGAAGTAGGGGTGAAAAAGAGAGTGAAAGAAGTATTGAATTATAAGAAACCGTCCTTTTGGATCCTGTTGGCGGCAGTTGTGGTATGCGTGATCGTGGCGGTATGTTTTCTGACGAATCCGAAGGACGGAACGACAGTTGTTTTGACCAACGAAGCGGGGAACAGCGAAGCTGATACGGCAACGAATGCGGCGCTGGAGCAGGCGGCTGCAAAACAGGAAGAGGTGGAACAACTGAAGGAATCACTTGCAGCACAACAGGAGTCGCTTGCGGCGGGACTGGACACCGCAAAGCAGGAGAATACCACTGGGATCTATGTGGAGAACAGTTCCTACAGCGGTTTCTTTGCCGCAAAAGGGTATGTTGCTTATGCACAGATGGAAATGGACGGTACATCCATTTTCCTGGTATCGGATGGATCCTATCAGGACGGAGATCATACCTATGCAATCTCCTGTGATGTCTACCGTGTGGGAGCGGATGCAGCGCCGGAGAAGCTGGGTAGCTTAGAGAGCGGCGGAACGGCATATCCGCTAAGCAGTGGTGCAGATGGAATCTACGTGACCTCAGGGCACAGCATTGAGGTGTACACTATCGATGCTGCCAACGGAAAGCTGGGACTTGCCCGTTCCAATACGGAAGTCTATGACGAGAACGGTAATGCGACTTATTACCGGCTGGACGATCAGGGACAGACTGTGGAAAGCACCGAAGAGGAGTATATAAAAGAATGGGACATCTACAGTAAGGTGGCATCTCCCATAGAATTTACTGTACAGAAATAGGAAAAGGAATACTAACAATAAATAAGTTGACAAGCAGAACAAATGTTCCATATAATGTATATGGGCGTTAGCCTTAAGGTGCTACTTCACGTTGACGTGAATGGCGGTTCACTTTTTGCGGAGAGTTGATAGCTCTGATTACATAGATCATCCCATATGGGAAATCTTGGAAAGGAGGACTATGCTTAACCTGTTTGGGTCTTGGCTATTCGATTGGTTCTAATAGTGATAAGACCACAAAAAAATGACCGCCCCTAACCTGACAAGTTGAGCAGTCATTTTTTCTCATATAAATCAGGTGAACCGTCATCAGTAGCACCTTTTCTAAAATTATGATAACATTACTTTTATAAAATGTCAAACTTGTATTTTATAAAATGGTAATTTATAATATATAGTATTATTAAAATTACGAACAAAAGACAACGGGGGGGGCGTATGCATAATAAGAAGGTATTCACAGGCTGTATGATACGACACGGCGCACTGCTTCTGGCAGAAGCGATTCTGGCACTGGCGGTCAGTGTGATCCTGGTACAGGGAAATAAAATCATCAGCGGCGTGATCGATGAAATGCTGTCAGGCAGGCAAGTCCTGTTTGGCAGCTTTCTGCTGCAATTTTTGATTTACACGGTGGTGGGAACCATAGCGGCTTTCTTGCAGAGTGCGGCAGCCAGCCGGTATGCGGTGGAAGTCTGTACGGAGTATAGAGACCTGGTAGGAGAAAAACTGTACCGCACGGAATATAAATATTTTGATGCGAACTATTCCGCCACGCTGCTCAACAAAGTCATCGGAGACCTGGGGGAGATCGCCAGCTTCTTAGAGACCGTGCTGCCGGACATGATCGCCAGCTTCATCGGTATTTTTACCTATGCGGTCTACATCGGAGAGACGAATCTGGGATTACTGGCAGTTATCCTGATCACCTATCCCCTGATCTTTTGGATCGCCGGGAAGCTGGTAAAACGGATCCGTGGTCTGCAGGCGAACTACAGACAGAAGACAGACGTGATGGCGCAGATCGCCCAGGATGCGGTCAGCGGCATTTTGGTACTGCGTTCCTTCGGCATCGAAGAGGTCTTCCGCAAAAAGATGCACAAAGCGTCGGTGGAACTGGTGGAGAATGAGGAGAAGCGTACCCAGATCACCAACACCGCCATCGTTGTAAGAAAGCTGATCCAGTGGCTTCCCAACATTATCAGTGCCGTCTATGCCGTATGGCTGGTGAGCCGCGGAGTGGTCAGTTTGGGCGGACTGGTAGGATTTATCATGATCCTGAGCAAATTCGTGGATGCCTATACCGGACTGCCCTTTGCCATGGTGGATGCTTCTGCGGGAATGGTCAGTGTGGACCGTGTGGAAAGGATCCTGTCCGCAGAGGAGGAACCCTCCGGCGAAGGATGCGCGGATGCAGCGCCCCGGGCGGTAGAGAACGTGATCGCGTTTGAAAAGGTGGATTTTTCCTATCATGAAAATGTGCCGGTATTACAGGGGCTTACGTTTTCTGTAAAAAAGGGAGAAAATGTCGCGTTTGTAGGTGAGTCTGGCGGTGGAAAGAGCACGATCTTCCGCATTCTGTGCGGATTTTATGAAAAAACGGGCGGAGAATACCGGATCTTTGGCAGACCAATCGAGGAATGGAACCGGGAAGCCCTGCGGGAGCAGATCGCGCTGGTTTCCCAGAATGTATTCCTGTTCCCCACGACCATCGCGGAGAACATCGCCTACAGCAAGCCGGGAGCGACGAAAGAACAAATCGTGGAAGCCTGCAAAAAGGCGCAGATTCATGATTTCATACAGACATTGCCCGAAGGTTATGAGACGATGGTGGGAGAACGGGGTGCCATTCTCTCCGGTGGACAGAAACAGCGCCTTGCCATTGCCAGAGCGATCCTGAAGGATGCGCCGGTACTTTTGTTGGATGAGCCGACATCCGCACTGGATGTGGAGACGGAGAGCGGGATCCAGGAGGCGATTCGCACGGTGATGGCAGGCAGAACCTGCATCACCATTGCCCACAGACTGTCCACGGTGCAGAATGCGGACCGGATCTATGTGCTGAAGCAGGGGCGGATCGCGGAATGCGGCACCCATGCGGAATTGTTACAACAGGGCGGCGTCTATGCGGCAATGTACGGAGAGGAGGCAGACCATGGAAAATTATAAGTTATTTATCCGATCCATGCGTGTCATGGGGAAAAAGCGGTTTGTCTATCTCGGTTCCATCTTCGTGATGAGCGTGACATTTGCACTGTTCGGCATCATGAGTTCTCTGCTGATGAAATGTGTGGTGGACATCGCACAGACCGGCGAATATGAGAGACTGGGCTATTCCATCGCAGTCATCGTGGCAGTAGGTGTCATATCCCTGTTGATCTACCGTGTGGCAACGATCCGTTACAACGTGGAGGCAAAAAGAGTCTATGGTGACCTGTCGGAGAAGGTGCTGGATGCGGAGATGAGCCTGCCATACAGCTATTATGAAAAACATCACAGCGGCGAGATCGTCTCCAAGGTGTCATACGATCTTACCAAAATGGGAGATATCTACGGCTCCAGACTGCGGAGAGTGGTCATGCCCTTTTTACAGGTGGTGGCGTATCTGGTGCCGATGTTTCTGCTAAGCTGGCAGCTGACGATGTGCCTGCTGGCGGTCAACAGCGTGATGATGGCAATCGAGTTGTTATTGTTAAATCCCATGCACCGCATCAGCAGAGAATTGTCCGGAATTAACACCGCCATGACCAACAGACTGTCAGACATGCTGCAGGGAATGGAGCAGGTGCGGATGTTTTCCGGCGGACGGGGGACCGTGGCGAAGTTCCGGGAAGAGAATCACCGTTATGAGAAAAAGTATGGGCGCAAGACATTATATACCGCCTGCCTGGAGGGCAGCAGCAAGGGCTTTGAGCTATTGTGCTCCCTAGTATTTTTAATGCTGGGAGTCTATTATGTGGATAAAGGATACACCACCCTGGGAGCGCTGGCGGCGATCTATACCATGTATGCCTCCTTCTCATTCCAGTTTTTACAGATCGGAAAGTACATTCCGGAGCTGGTGGGATGTCTCGCCAACGCTCAGAATATTTTTGATTTCCTCGATGAGGTCAAGGAGCCGGCAAACTGGTATCGGGAGAACGGCGACGAACGGATAGCGGAGACAGCGCAGGCAGAGACGCATGCCGGGCAGAAGACCAAACCGGCACAGGCAGAGACAACCGTAGTACAGACCATGCAGGGAATGCAGACACCCAATGCCGTGGAGATCCGGACCATCCGCTTTTCTTACACCGGAGAAGAAGACGTGCTCCGCAATTTTACCTTAGAGGTGAAAAAGGGAGAATGTGTTGCCATCACCGGAGCATCCGGCTGCGGCAAGACGACCCTCTCCAAGCTTCTGTTGGGACTGTATCCCTTAGGAGAAGGCGATATTTGTGTCAACGGAATGTCTATGCGGGAGAGTGACCTGGCAGACCTGCGCCGTCAGATCGCCTATGTCCCCCAGGAGCCGTACCTGTTCCAGGGCTCCATTGCGGAGAATATCCGTATGGGAAGACCGGATGCCACAGAGAAAGAGATCAGAGAAGCGGCAATGCAGGCGCATGCCCATGACTTTATCATGGAATTCCCGGAAGGGTATGATACCACGGTGGGCGAGCGGGGCAACAATCTCTCCGGCGGGCAGAGACAGCGGATTGCCATTGCCAGAGCAATCTTAAAAGATACTTCCATCATCCTGCTGGATGAGGCAACCTCGGCACTGGATAACGAGTCGGAACAGGCGGTCAACGAAGCCCTGCGGAACCTCCAGGGACAGAAGACGATCCTCATGATCGCCCACAGACCCTCCACCATCGAACTGGCGGACCGGGTGTGCACGATGGTGCGGGCTGAACTTTAAAATAAGTTTTCCCCTCTTGACAGAAAAATAGAATGTGTTTATATTTATAACAGTGTTATATAACACTGTTATAAATTTTTGGAGGAAAAAGTGACAAAACCGATCGAAGGAGTTTCAGAGAAAATTCTCGCCTGCGCCAAGGAAGAATTCCTGGAGAAGGGATATTCCGAAGCATCCCTGCGGACCATCGCGGCGAAGGCGGACACTACTACCGGATCCATCTATTCCAGGTTCCGGGATAAGGAAGGACTGTTTGGTGCCATTGTGGAGCCTGCGGCAGAGGGGTTGACCCGGATATTTCTGAAGACGCAGGAAGAATTTCATGCCAGGGAGGCAGAGGTCCAGCCGAAAGTGATGGAGACGTATGTAGCTTCCGGAATGGACGAAATGCTGGATTATGTCTACGATCACTTTGAGGATTTCCAGCTATTGCTGGATGCGTCCTACGGTACCAGGTACTAGGACTTTGTGGAACATCTGGTGGAGATCGAGACGGAGTACACCTACAAATATATGGAGGCGACGGCGTCCCTGCAGGACGGCAGTGAAATTACGGAGGAGTTCGTACACATCACAGCGAGAGCCATGTTCGACAGTATGTTTGAAGTTGTCCGTCACCGCATGGACAGGGATACCGCTAGAAAATACCTCCACATGCTGGAGAAATATCATTATGGTGGCTGGGGTGCCATCATAAAGCTGGGGTAATGGGAAGACTAAGTCTCCGAAATACCCGGAAAATCTGAAACGAAAAGACTGCTTCTGAAAGCTGAGGCAGTCTTATAAAAACCGATGCGGTTAGTCTTGGCTAATTCAAAATAAGCAGTGTTATGACAAAAAGCATAAAGGGAAAGAGGGAAAAAATCACATGAAAAAAGAAAGTACTATGCAGAAGCTGTTTACCTATGCGGGCAGCTACAAGTATCTGACCATTGCGTCGTGGATCCTGTCTGCCGCCAGTGCCCTGATCGCATTATTGCCGTTCTATTACATATGGCGGATCATGCAGGAAGTGGTGCTGGCAGCGCCGGATTATAGCAAGGCGCAGAATCTGTCGGGGCTTGGATGGAGTGCCGTGGGATTTGCACTGCTTTCCATGAGCATTTATATCTGCGCACTGTTGTGCTCCCACATTGCAGCCTTCCACGTGCAGGCGAATATGCGAAGCACGCTGATGCGTCATATTCTGACGCTGCCCATGGGATTCATGGACAGTGAGGGCAGCGGTAAGATCCGCAAGATCGTCAACGAGTCCACCGCAGCCACCGAGACCTATCTGGCACACCAGATGCCGGATAAGGCAGGGGCAATGGCAACACCTGTGGGACTGTTGGTATTACTGGTGGTGTTTGACTGGAAACTGGGGCTGTTAAGTCTGGTACCCGTGGTATTTGCATTTCTCATCATGGGTGCAATGACCGGACAGCGTATGAAGGATAAGATGGAAGAGTACCAGAATGCGTTAGAGGAAATGTCCAGCGAAGCTGTGGAATATGTCCGTGGTATCCCTGTGGTGAAGACCTTCGGACAGTCGGTATTTTCTTTCAAGCGGTTTCAGACCTCTATTAAAAAATATGAAAAATGGACCATCGCCTATACCAAAGAACTGATGTGGCCCATGGTAGGCTTTACCACACTGATCAATGCGA
>OBLF01001663.1_pt1 | contig 17173 bp, 17 predicted proteins | sample 1519231 | NCBI WGS metagenome assembly OBLF01 (sample SAMEA2602895, study PRJEB22501) | metagenome | reverse complement strand
TACGGATATCACGGAGCTGACGCCGGAACTGCTGCGGCTGTTTATTGAGAAGATCTTGGTTCACGAGAAAGAGGTAAAGTGGTCTAAGCACGCGCCCCAGACCGTGGAGATCTACTATAACGGCATCGGCTTCGTGGACAGCCAACAGCAAGATATGGAAAGCCTGCATCCCCGGAATTAGTTGTTACCCCTGTGAGGGGGAACAAAATGTTCCCGGGATATATCTTTATAGGCTTGCGGACCCTGGATGTGAAAAGTCTTATAGTACGGCTTGAAAGTACAGGCGGCATGCTGAGAGCAGAAGGGGAGGGAAGCCATATGGGCATTGAGAGTCAATATTTAGGAGAGATCAACATCCCAGAGGAACACCGGGCAGAATATGCACAGCAGGCATTAAAGCTGCTGCGGGCAGGCGGTATGGTGACAGTGGAACCGGTACAGCTATACGGACACAAGCTGTATCTGCTTTCGCTGCCGGAACTGGACGAGGAGGGCAAGGCCGTCGGCCACTACAATTATTTGGATGCAAATAGCGGTGAACGGTGGTGTCTCAACGCAAAAGACGGCTGGTTCGGCTGCGGCAAGATCATTGGAAGCTGCTACTATTCAACAATCGCCGCCGTGCATGTTTTAACACCGCTCTGGAGCACATCCTATGCCGCAACGCTCATCGACGGCTGTCTGGTGCGGGAAAAGCTTTATATCAGATGGATCAACTATGTGCTGGGCACACAATATAAACCATCGGGCGACGCAGCTATGGGAGATCGGCAAGCTGCTTCAGCTGGACAATGGTTACTGGGTACATCGCAACCCGGACCTCGGTTATCTGCTGGAGGACTATCCACCAGAGTGTGCGGACCGGGACCAAACTCTGGCGTATCTGGCTGCCTACCACTTTGACGAACTATCCTCCCGCCCCTTACAGATGAAGATTGGGAGGAGCTTAAGCAAAGCAAAATGCTCACTATTCAAGCAATCTATAACGTCATTGCAGGAATTTGGGCAGAAGAAAGAGAAGCAGGGGAGATTCTGCTGCGGGTAAAGGACGATGGAGAGAACGCAGAACTGTCTGTCAGCGACAATGGCGTAGGGATCGCCGACCTGGGAGCGGCCCTGACCATTTCCGAGTGCAGTGGCCTGACTCCCTACAACGAGCACGGCTGCGGTCTTAAAAGTGCACTGTCTTACCTTTGCGGAGGTGACGGTCAGTGGTCCATCGAGAGCCGCACAGCGGAGGATGCTGTCCGAAACCGCTACCGCTGCGTGATGTCGCCTTATTTGGCCATTGATGGCGCTATGCATGCCGGATTTTATGAGGGGCAGGGGAGTATCGGCCACGAAACCGGGACCAGCGTTCGAATTCGCTGCCCCAAAAGTAAGCTGGAAGGATTGAAGCTTGCCACCAGACGGACTCAGGTAAACTTCCGCCAGCTGATGGCCTATTTGGAGGAAGAGACGGCTTACACCTATGCACCGCTTTTGGTATCCGGGCAAATCAAAATCAGCATCTAGGTAGGAGATGAGGAAATGCCCCGCCGGCTGGCGGCGCTGGAACCCGCCTGGGACGGGACACCTGCATTGGTGCCGGAATTTATGACAGACCTGGGCGGCGGCCCGGTAACCATCCGCTGCCGCTATGGTACCATTCAGCCCGACAAAAAGGCAGCCATCTACTACAAGGGCAATATGGCATCCTCCGGCTTGGAAATCCGGTTCAATGGCCGCTGCATTGAGCACGGGCTATACGCCAGCGTATATGGCAAAGCCCTGCACCCCAGCTGCAACCGTTTTTTATGCCAGATTGATCTGCTCAGTGAGGATGGCCGCGGCCTGCCCGCCACGGAGTCCACCAAAAACGCCTACGTGGAGGACGACTGCCGGACCCAGGCTCTCTTCCACTGGATCCGGGCTAATGTCAAGCAACTGGAGACCATGCGGGAGTCTCTGGAAAGCCGGCTGGTGGGCCAGCTGGCGGAAAAGAAGCGGGGAGAAGAGGACACCCTTCGGGTGTCCCGGGAAGAGCACACTTACCGTTCCATCGGCCTGAAGGGGAAAATCGACCTGCTGGTCAGTAAACACGGCGGCGTGCAGATCTACGAGGCCAAAGCAAAGGGCACCAAGGCGGAGGACCTGTATCAGCTGCGGCTGTATACGGACGGCTGCTCCATGGACGGGATGCCGCCACGGGAGAGCATCCTCATCGGTGAACGCCACCCCAAGGAGGTGGAAAGCCTGATGGAACAGCTCAACACCCAGTGCGATCCCACCGGACTGCCCTACCATTTCTCCCTGCAGACATGGAGGGAGGAGGGGATCACCGCGTGATCCCCTATCCCATCATTGATATGCAGGCGACGGGGGAGCGGATCCGCCGGAGGCGCCTGGAACATGACCTTTCGATCCCGCAGTTACAGCAATTCTTTCAATTCAGTACGGTCTAGGCCATTTATTTATGGCAGGAAGGGAAGACCCTCCCCAGCCTGGACAATTTCTATGCCCTCAGTGTGCTGCTGGACACCAGCATCAACGACTTTATCGTAGAAAAGCCGGAAACGGCCGGTCGGGGGACTTGACAGTTGAAGAGCCGCAGGCGATGCAGAATTGGGCATCGCCTGTGGCTCCTTTTATGTTTTTTCCGGAAGTACTTCTCCAAAAGCCGGACTGAACCCTCCATTTTCACCCGTTTCAGGCGCCTGGAGCGCCACCGGATACATGTAGGACTCATTGGGAACGATCCAGAGGGCTCTGCTGCCCAATTTGATCCGCACCGCGCCTTTCCGGAACAGGTGATCCATGGCGGATGCGTTGGAATGAAGCCCATTGCGGCGGCGATACTCCGCCGCGGTGGTCAGCTGCAAAGACCGTTCCAGTTTGGGCAGGGGGTAGCTGGCCCACTCCTTTTTTTCTCGGCTCCGGCGGTACAGCTCCAGCCCGGCGCCGCTGACCAGCTTTTCCAGCTTCGCCATGTGCCGCTGCTTTTCCTTTTGGCAGGGCTTTGCGGCCCGGTGATAAAGATACTCCTGCCGCACGTCCGTTTTGGAAACACCGGGATTCCGGTACTCCGCCAGATCCACGATCACGGTTTTCCGCTCCGTCGAGGCGTGGGTATTCCAGTAAGCCTGCAAGCTTTTTTCGGAGTAAAAATAAAAGCCGTGCATCAAAAGGTTGACCTCGTTTTCTTCAAACAGCTCCGGAAAATTACTGACCATGTACTGCCGGAAGTAGTAGGTGACAAAAATATGGTCCACCTCCGGACGAAGGTGCTGGTCGATCCATTGCCGGTCGCAGCGCAGCAGCTGGCAGAGCCCGGCGGTGTGGTAGGGGAACCGGGTGCGGATCAGCTGAATGATCTCCCGGGCCACGGTTTCAGGTGGGCGGTTTTCGCTGGGTGGTTCGATTTTAATAAGGTGTAAGTCTTCCATTTGTTTAAGTTTTTTTAGCTGCGAAGCCCGGTGAGGGCGAGCAGCGGGTGGGTGTTTGTGGTTTAAAATATTATATTTATTGTATCATTAAAATAGTCAAAATGCAACTGCCTGCTTCACATTTCTTCTAGGTTTCTAAAGAATCCTCCCCCTCCCTGCTCCGCCACTGTAACAGAATCTCCGCTATGTTACAGTTGTATTGCAAACAAGTTTATTATCTTGTAAACCGTTTTTCGAAATATTATCTTATCATTACAAAACGAGCGTCGCTGTGCACCGTCCCGGTCCAGATACCGGGTAAGGCTAGCCACGATATGTAGGTCGGGGCACGGCCCGGGGCCGCCTGTTTTGAAACACAACTCCCGACAGGGAGAATTCAAAAGGAGGAAACCCCATGAAGAAGTTCCTTTCTCTGGTACTGGCTCTGGTGATGACCATGTCTCTGGTCACCGTCTCTACCGATGCCAAGGACTTCACCGACAGCACCAAGATTCAGTACACTGAAGCTGTCGACGTGATGTCCGCCGTGAAGGTCATCGACGGCTATGCCGACGGTTCCTTCAACCCCTCCGCCACTCTGACCCGTGGCGCTGCTGCCAAGATCATCTGCAACCTGATCCTTGGCCCCACCACCGCATCCGCCCTGGTGGCTGACGCCGCTCCCTACAGTGACGTTCCCACCACCAATGTCTTCGCTGGCTACATTGCTTACTGCGCCAAGGAAGGCATCATCTCCGGCTACACAGAGGGCCTGATGGCCGCCGTGCCCATTCCCGCCCCCGCCTTCCGCACAGACGCCGCTCCGCTGTTGGAGGGCGACATGCCCAGTCCCACCAACCTGCCGGAGGGCTGTCGGTTCCATCCCCGGTGCAAATACTGCCAGGAGAAGTGCCGCCATGAGTCCCCGGAGCTGCGGGACGTGGGGAACGGCCACCTGCTGGCCTGCCACTATCCATTGGAGAACGCGGAGGGGATTTTGAGATGAGCCGCGCTGTGACACCCCGGATGGAGCGGGTGCTGGCCGCCATGGCCCAGCATCATGTGGACACCCTCCTGCTGACGCCCTCCTCCAGCCTGAAATACGTGCTGGGGGGCGGGCCCATCGTGGACGAGCGGCTGTTCGTCCTGGCCATGACCCCTGGGGAGGAGCCGTTCCTCCTCTGCAACGAGCTGTACGCCCTGGAGGCGGAGGATCTGTTCGCCGGGGACAAGATCTTCTGGAAGGATGGGGAGGACCCCTATCCCATTTTGAAGCTGGAGCTGCAAAGGCGGGATTGGCCCCTGAACCGCGTGGCGGTGGACCAGTCCACCCAGGCCCGGTTCCTGTTCCCCATGATGGCCACATTGGACGGCAGCCAGTTCCTCTCCGCCACCGCCATTCTGGACGCCCTGCGGGTCTACAAGGACCTGGAGGAGCGGGACCGGATGCGGCAAGCCTGCCGCCTGGGCCAGGAGGCCCTGAAGCGGACCATGGCCGACGGCGCCGCCTGGGTAGGAAAGACCGAGGGGGAATTTTTTGCCCGCCTTTCCTACGAGATGACCCGCCTGGGGCTGGCGGAGCCGGGTGCCTGTGTCTGCTCCGGCACCAACGCCGCAGACCCCCACTACACCGGCGGCAACGCCCCCATTCAGGCCAACGCCTGCCTGCTGGTGGACTTCGGCGGCACCTGGAAGGACTACTACACCGACATGACCCGGACCTTCTGGTTCGGGGAGCCAGACCCGGAGTTCGTGAAGGTCCATGACATTGTCCGGCAGGCCAACGCCGCCGCGGCAGAAGCCGCCCAGCTGGGCCGGGAGCTGCAGGAGGTGGACCGGGCTGCCCGGAAAGTCATCACCGACGCCGGATATGGAAAGTATTTTATTCACCGCACCGGCCACGGCGTGGGCATCGATGTCCACGAGACCCCCAACGCTGCGGAGGGCGAGACCGCCATTTTGAAGCCCGGCATGGCCTTTTCCATTGAACCGGGCATCTACCTGCCGGGCCGCTTCGGTGTGCGGATCGAAGATCTGGCGCTGATGACGGAAGATGGCGTGGAGATCCTGCACAGTTATCCCCGGGAGTTGGTCTGCTACTGACTGCTTCCCGTGTGATAAGAGATAGAGAGGGAATCAAGCGCTCATGCGATGCATGAGCGCCTTTTCCATGGGAAGACGGCGGTCCGCAGGAGGGCGCAATGCGAACAAACTGTAAAGAATCAGACGGTTCCCTTGTAAATGCTCCAAAACAGTAGTATCATGCATACGATTTTGGGGCATCTTTGGAAAGAAGCCCAGAAAGCGGAATCTCAAGTAAGGTAAGGAGGTCACAATGAATTTACTGCTGACTTTGGACGAAAATTATCTGCGCCCCTGCCAGGTCATGCTGGACTCCTTTTTTGCAGGCAATCCGGAGGAGGGGGATGTAGCGGTATACCTGCTCCACAGCGGCATCCCCGCCGGGAAGCTGGAGGAGCTGGCCGGTTTCTGCTCCAGCTTCGGCGCGGAGCTGAAACCCATGACCGTTGACACGGCCCTCTTTGAAAGCGCCCCCACCAGCAAGCGCTATCCCAAGGAGATGTACTACCGGCTGCTCTCTCCGCTGATCCTCCCCCAGGAACTGGAGCGGGTGCTGTACCTGGACCCGGATATGCTCATTATCAACCCGCTGCAGCCCTTGTGGGAGCTGGATCTGCATGGAAAGACCTTCGCGGCGGCCTCCCACACGGGGCTGACCGAAATGGCCAATGAGATCAATCAGGTGCGGTTGGACACGGAGCATGAATACTTCAATTCCGGCGTCATGCTGATCGATCTGACCGCCGCCCGGAAGCTGGTGACGGCGGAGGATGTTTTCCGGTGCGTCAGCGAGCATGAAAAGGAACTGATCCTGCCGGACCAGGATGTGTTTAACATGCTCTACGGCAAGGAGACGCAGCCCATAGACGATGTGGTTTGGAACTACGATGTGCGGAATTACTCCAAGTACCTCATCCGCAGCAGCGGCAGACACGATCTGAGCTGGGTCATGCAGAACACGGCGGTCCTGCACTTCTGCGGAAAGAACAAGCCCTGGAACGCGGATTACAAGAATCCCTTCGGGATGCTGTACCTGCACTATATGAATCTGACCACGCGGAAGCTGCATAAAGTCTCCGGCAAAGAGTAAGAAACCGCCGTGAAGTACAGTCCGGCAAAATGCGGTTGACAATCGCCGGCGTGAAAACTATAATCTACACATACCCCTAATGGTATGGAGGATATGACGATGAAACAATGTATGGATTCAGAAAACCTGCATCGCCGCCTGAAAAAGATCATCGGTCAGGTTCAAGCCATTGACCGGATGATCGACGAGGATATTCCGTGTGAGGACATTCTCTCTCAAATCAACGCTGCGCGCTCTGCCCTGAACAGCTGCGGCAAAGTGGTGCTGGAGGGACATATCCAGCATTGCGTCCGGGACGGCATCGAACACGGCGACGCGGACAAGACCATTGAAAAGTTCACCAAAGCAGTGGAACGCTTTGCCAATATGCAGTAAGGCATCCGATTTCTGAAAGTCAGCCCTGTGGGCTGACTTTTTTCGTTTCCCGCTTGACAACATATACCCCCTAATGTATAGAAAAAAGGCAGTGTATGAAACATCTCATGGAAAGGCTGGAGCATCTGCTGGAATTGGGCGGCATCAAAAAGGATGTCACATTCTTGGTGATCTCCGGCATCGCAGTCATTTGCAGTCTGCTGAAAATCGAGCCGTTTCCCTTTGACATGGCCTGGATCGCCATTATTTTGTGCGGCATCCCCATCATTCTGGAGGCGGTCATTGGACTGGTCACGGCTTTTAACATCGAGGCGGATGTGCTGGTTTCCCTGGCACTGATCGCGTCGATCTGCATCGGAGAGATCTTTGCCGCCGGCGAGGTGGCCTTTATCATGCAGCTGGGCGGATTGCTGGAGGAGCTGACGGTGGCAAAGGCCAGAGCCGGGATCGAAAAGCTGGTCCACTTGACACCCCAGACGGCCTGGGTCCTGCGGAACGGCAGGGAAGAGGTCGTTCCCGCCGAACAGGTTCAGATCGGCGACCGGATCCGTGTGCCTCCCGGCGAGGGCGTTCCTGTGGACGGGGTCATTCTCTCCGGCCAGACCTCTATCAATCAGGCGGTGATGACCGGCGACCATGAAAACGCCGCCAAAACCATTGCGGAAAAGCTGCATATCGGAGAAATCCGGACAAATTGCCTGCCGGAGGATAAGCTGAAGTACATCGGTGAATATCAGGCCAAGGAACTTCCGGTGTGCATGATCGGTGACGGCGTCAACGACGCTCCGGCTCTGAAAAAGGCGGATGTGGGCATTGCCATGGGCGGCGTTGGCAGCGACATCGCTGTGGATGCGGCGGATATCGCGCTGGTGGATGACGAGGTCAAGGAACTGCCCCATCTGGTGGCCCTGTCCAAGCGGATGATGACCACCATCAAGCTGAATATGTCCTTCTCTATGACGCTGAACTTCGTTGCCATCGCACTGGCCATCACCGGCACGCTGAATCCCGTTGTGGGTGCCTTGGTCCATAACGCAGGCTCCGTGCTTGTGATCACAAATTCCGCATTCTTGCTGAAATGGAGGAAAAATCATGACCATCAAAATCATCGGACTGATCATCGGAATTCTTGTTCTCGGCACCGGGGTCTACTACCTTGCCAAGGAGCAGCACGACCCGGAATCCAAAAAGATCTACACCGTCATCAGCGTGATCGGCGGTGTGATCACCGCAGTGTGCGCCGGAATGCTCTGGCTCTTCTGAGCACGGCCGGTTTCCACTGTACTTTCAAGCAAAAAAAGCTGCGTGTTTCGGCTACAAAGCTGAAACACGCAGTTTTCTTCGGTGCGGCACTGTCCGTGGAGATCTGCTTCCGGCAGTTCCAAATATCTCCGCACACATCTCACGATTTTAAATACCATTTTCAGGAAAATTTCAGAAGAATCATATCTTGTGCGGCAAGGCCATTTCCGGTATCATGCAATCATTCCGCGTTTTTTCGCGGAAAATCGGAAACGAGGGACACATGTCCCCTCAAAAGGAGATCGACAATGAAAAAAACAGTCACTCTGGCGCTTGCCCTTTCCCTGGTGCTTGGACTTCTGTCCGGCTGCGCCAACACTGACACACCGGCTGACAACGCCGAGACCACCGCAGAAAACACACAGATTGATTCCCCCGCACCCACCGAAAATTTCAGCGATGAAATGAAGATTCCTTATGCCGTGGACCTGTCCCCGGAGGATGGGGCGGATTCCGTGGAGCGCTCCGGCGACCACGCCGATTCCCCCTATTTCGCCCATCCCGACGTGTACAACATGGAGTCCACAGACACCCTCACCGTGCTGCACAACTTCAAGACCATGCAGCAGACCAGCGAGTGGTCCTGCGGCGTCACGGCGGCACTGATGGTGTTGGATTGGTACGGCAGCCTGGGCGACTGGAATGAGGAATCCCTGGCAGCCCTGCGCCACTCTCTGGACGGCACGGAGCTGGAGGGCTATCCCGGCACCACGCTGAATCAGGCTATTGACATCTTCAACGGTGTAGGCGGTTTTGATATTGTATCCACCAAGGATTATCCCGACGGCATCTGGCTGGATGACATCCAGGGCTGGCTGGCCGAGGGCAAGCCCGTTATGATCTGCTGGAACGACTGGGGCGGCCACTGGCAGACCATCATCGGCTATGACACCATGGGCACCGGGGAGACCAACGACGACGTGTTCCTGGTGGCGGATTCCTATGACACCACTGACCACAACCAGGACGGCTACGGCATCTATCCCGCCGAGCGGCTGATGTACAACTTCTCCATGTACGGCGCCTTCCCCGAAAGCGAGGGCGGCAGTGATATGCTCTTCCTGGTGGCCAGTCCCGCCGAAGGCTGAGCCAAGGCGTTCAAATTCTTCCATACAGGCAAGCAAAAGGGTGTTGATATGCAGATATCAACACCCTTTTTGTCCGTATTTCCGCTGGGTACCCCGGCACATTTCCGTGATACACGGCCAAATTCCGCCGCGCCCGCGGTCGGCTGAAAATTTTGGTGAAAAACCGGGAACTTTTTCCCGTCTCTGCCGTCTAAAGCAGTATCACACCACATTTCATAATAAAGGAGATCTTTATGAAACGTCTGCTGACCATTCTATTGACCCTGAGCCTGCTCCTGTCCCTCGCTGCCTGCGGCAGCAAGAAAAGCGACTCCGGCGCGGCTGACCCCGACGACAGCGTCACTTCCCAGGAGCCGGAGACCGGCGGTTCTCAGCCCGACACGACTGATGAACAGCCTGACGGCACCGACGAACCGGAAGAGACGCAGCCAGCGGAGCAGGAGCCCGCAGAAGACAATCAGGCCCAGCCGGAGCAGGAACCGGAGAAGGCGCCGGAAAAACAACCTGAAAAACAGCCGGAGAAGAAGCCCGTCAGCAAACCCGCCCAGAAGTCCATCCAGGAAAAGCCGGTGGAAAAGCCGACGAAACCTGCCGCCCCCGCCCAGCCCGAGGAAACAGCCCCTGCCGCCTCCGGAGATGCCCTCTCCATTCTCACAGCGGTCTGGAACACCTACAATGACGATGAGAAGTTCCCAGTCGCCGAGGATGCCCCTATCAGCATGGACATCAGCAGCATAGACAACATCAGCTATCTGCTGACCTTCCCGGCAGAGGATGCCGCCCTGATTGACGGAGCCGCCTCCCTGACCCACATGATGAACCTGAACACCTTCACCTGCGGCGCTTTCCATGCCGTCAGCACCCAGGACGCCGCAAAGCTGGCGGATGACCTGCACACGGCCATTGCGGATAAGCACTGGATGTGCGGCTTCCCGGATAAGATGGTCATTGTGACGCTGGACCAGACTGTCATTTCCCTGTATGGCCACGAAGATCTGATCAACACTTTCCGCGACAAGCTGCAGGCTGCCTATCCCTCCGCCGCGATCGCTTACGAAGAGGCCATTTCATAAGGATTCCTGGGCCTCAGATGATCCTCTCCAAGTCTGCACCGCAGTTTTTTATTTGCGGGGAGACACTGCTCAAGATCCGGAGCGCACACAAGCTGTTCCCCGACAGAATATCGTACGGATCCCCGCCAGGAATTGTCCTTCCCGGCGGGGATCGTCGCATTTACAAGCATTTCCGAACCGGCGCCAATGGTCACGCCGCCGCAGGCCACAGCATTTGCACCGATTCTCCGAAAAAATCTCTTGACTTCGTGTTACACGAACTTGATAGAATGATTGTAGTACAGAAAACCTGTCTGTGCAAATCCAATCACGGAGGACGGAACATGGAATAATTGACTTTGAATAACGGCGTGCAGATGCCCCTTGCAGGTTTTGGAACCTTTATGCTCAGCGGTGAGACCTGTGCCAACGCCGTCACAGAAGCCAGTCAATGCGGTTACCATATGATCGACACGGCGGAGGCCTATAGCAATGAACAGGAAGTGGGGGAAGGCATCCGGCGGAGCGGCATCGACCGACGGGAACTGTTCCTCGTTACCAAGGTCAACTTCAAATCCTACGAGCACGCGGAACAGACGGTGATGCAGTCTCTTGAGAGCCTGCAAACTGACTATATCGACCTGCTCCTGCACTGGCCCTTTGCCAACTACTACGCGGCGTGGCGCGCTCTGGAAAAGCTATATGCAAACGGCAAAATCCAGGCCATCGGCGTTTCCAACTTTGAGCCGGACCAACTTCTGGACCTGATTGCCTACAACCAGATCGTCCCGGCTGTCAATCAGATCGAAACCAATCTCTATTGCCAGCGCAGCGCTGAGCGGGTCTGGATGGACAAGCAGCAGGTGGCCCACATGGCCTATGCCCCCCTGAAACAGGGCAGCCGGAATGAAATGTATCAGGAACCGGCCGTGTTGGCCCTTGCTGCGTAATACGGCAAAACTCCGGCGCAGATCCTGCTCCGCTTCCTGACCCAGAAGGGCGTTGCCGTCATCCCCAGAAGCACCCAGCCGGCGCACATCCGGGAAAATCTGGCCCTGTTCGATTTCGCGCTGACTGCCGGGGAAATGGTGCAGCTTTCTGAACTGGACCGGAAAGAGCCTCTCATCGGCAAGCCGGAAACGCCGGAGCTGGTGGAATTCTCGCTGACGTGATAAAAATTGACCTTGCGGCGCCGGTATCAACATGAGCCATACAAAGCGATAAAAGCACATCCGTCCCGGGTATAGGCTGATCCTATGGCAAACCGTATGATTTCCGTATTTTACAAGCCGGCAGTCAGCCCTTATACTGAATCTGCAAAAACGATTACATCTCTCCGCAGATCAGAAAGGACGATACCCTATGAAAAATCCCGCTCCCTATCGTTATGATATTGTCGGCAGCTTCCTGCGCACCCATGCCATCCATGAAGCGCGCAGCAAGTTTGAAGCCGGTGAAATTTCCGCCGAAGAACTGGCCAAGATCGAAGATACCGAGATCCGTGGCCTGGTGCAGAAGGAAGAGAACGTGGGCCTCAAAGCCGTCACCGACGGTGAATATCGCCGTGCCTTCTGGCACATGGACTTTCTCTGGGGCCTGACCGGCACCCAGAAGGTGAAGGCCGCGCATTTCTCCGTAGCCTTCAAAGGCTTCCAGCCCAAGGCCGAAACTGTCAAAATCGTGGACAAGCTGGACTTTCCTGAGGACCATCCCTTCCTGAAGCACTACCGCTTTTTGCAGGATGTTGCCGCGGATGTGGCCCAGCCCAAGCAGTGCATCCCCTCTCCCTCCATGCTGCACCTGATCTGCTGCGTCCGGGAACCCAACTATCAGCCCATTGAGCGCTACAAGGACGAGCAGGTGCTGCTGGACGATCTGGCCGCCGCTTACCAGAAGGCGGTCAAGGCGTTCTACGCCGCAGGCTGCCGGTATCTCCAGCTGGACGACACCTCCTGGGGCGAGTTCTGCTCCGCTGAAAAGCGCAAAGCCTACGCAGAGCGTGGCATCGATGTGGACGAGGTGGGCCGCAAGTACGTCTATGTACTCAACAAGGTACTGGAAGCCAAGCCCACCGACATGACCATCACCATGCACATCTGCCGCGGCAACTTCCGCTCCACCTGGTCCTCCTCCGGCGGCTATGAGCCGGTGGCGGAGATCCTATTCGGCCACTGCAATGTGGACGGCTTCTTCCTGGAGTACGACAGTGACCGCGCCGGCGGTTTTGAGCCGCTGCGCTGCATCGGCAAGCAGAAGGTGGTCCTGGGCCTGGTCACCTCCAAGGACGCCAAGCTGGAAAACAAGGAGGACATCATCGCCCGCATCCATGAAGCGGCCAAGTATGTGCCCCTGGACCAATTGGCCCTGAGTCCCCAGTGCGGCTTTGCCTCCACCGAGGAGGGCAACCTGGTCACCGACGAGGATCAGTGGAAGAAGCTGACGCTGGTGAAGGAAATCGCCCAGGAGGTTTGGGGTTGATCTGAAGGACAACAGCACAATATGACGAGCAAATGGGTGTACAGTTCATGAACTGTACACCCATTTGTTTTCAGCACTTATCGCATACCGGCAAGATGAAACTACGCATTTCTGGGCGGCAGCGGCCGCATCCTGCGACAGATGCAGGCACACCTGCTGCTCTTCCATTTTACAGCAGCGCTTTGACATCCCGTGCCCAGGCGTCGATGTTGGCCTCCGGCGTTTCCAGGTGGTCACCGCCATTGGAATCGAACTTCACCTGCATTTCACAGGCAATTTTCGCGCCGGTACAAGCATTTTTCATATCCCGGATAACGTGGCCGGGCCAGCCGCCGTTGGTCATAAAAGGAACGACGGTCTTTCCGGCAAAGGTATTTTTGTGCAGGAACGTCTTTACCGCAGGGGCCATCGTATACCACCATGTAGGCGTTCCGACTGCGATCACATCGTAATCGGCAGGATTCACATTCAGCGGCTTCAGCTCCGGCTCATAGCCCTGATTCACTTCCCGCTGGCCCTGATCCACCACATCATCGTAGCTGCCGGAATAGGGCACGGCGGTATCGATTTTCAAAAGGTCGCCGCCTGCAACGCTCTGGAGCTTTTCGGCAATCCGCTCCGTGTTGCCATTGGACCACGAATAATAAACGATCAACAACTTTTTCATGGAATTGCCTCCTGATTTGTTCTTCATTTGTATATAATAGCCGCTGGACATCCGGCAGTCAATTTTATTTTCGGCCCTTTCAGATAAGGAAAACTGATAGGAATACCGACATTCGGCACAAATTGTCGGAACCAGATTGTGATTCCGGCGGATTTGTGGTAAAATCAGCGGCAGTGTGACTTGCTCAGAGGCCCCGGCAGGGGCCGCTAGCTAAAAGGGACGTTCAGAAGGAGCATCGGCGTGGACAGAGAAGTATTTGACCGGAAATATACGCTGCGGCTCAATCCGCAGCAGGCGGAGGCGGTGCACGCCGTGGAGGGTGCCGTGCTGCTTCTGGCGGTGCCCGGCAGCGGAAAGACCACCGTGCTGGTGACCCGCCTGGGCTATATGCTCTGCTGCTGCGGCATCCCTGCGGACAAAATTTTGACCATGACCTATACCAAAGCCGCTACCCGGGAAATGCGGCAGCGGTTTTCCCGGCTGTTCGGGGAGGACTGCCCCCAGGTCCCGGAGTTTCGCACCATCAACGGCGTTTCCTCCAAAATCATCGATTTTTATGCCCGTGTACGTGGCAAGGGAAGCGCCTTTACACTCATGGAAAATGAAGTGGAACTGGCCAAGCTGGTCTCGGATCTGTACCACGAGCTCAGCGGGGACTTTGCCACCCAGAGCACCGTCAAGGAGCTGCGCCGGTGGATCACCTATGTGAAGAACATGATGCTGGACGAAGGGGCGATTGGCGAGCTGGACACGGGGTTCGACAAGTTTCCGGAGCTGTACAGCCGGTACAACCAGGTGCTGCGGCAGCAGCGGTGGATGGACTATGATGACCAGATGGTGTATGCCAAGAAAATCCTGGAGATCCGTCCGGATGTCCTGGCCCATTTTCAGGATGCGTTTCCATATGTCTGCGTGGACGAATCCCAGGACACCTCCCGGATCCAGCACGCCATCATCCATCTTCTGGCCCGGAAAACTGGAAATCTTTTCATGGTAGGCGACGAGGACCAGAGCATTTACGGTTTCCGGGCCGCCTATCCGGACGCCCTGATGCAGTTCGAGCAGACTTATCCCGGCGCACGGGTTCTGCTGATGGAGGAAAATTACCGCTCCACGCCGGAGATCCTCCGGCTGGCGGACGGGTTCATTCAGCAGAATCCCAACCGCCATCCCAAAGCCATCCGCCCCACCCGGGAGTCCGGCGCAGACGTGCATCTGATCCTGGCGGCGGACAGGGAAGTCCAGTACCAATGGCTGCTGAACACAGCTGTTTGCAGCGGCAGACAAGCCGCTATCCTATACAGGAATAACGACAGTGCTCTGCCGTTGATCGACCTGCTGGACCGGCAGGGAATGGCCTACCGGTGCCGTCAGATGGATGACACCTTCTTTACCCATCGGATCGTCACGGACATTCTGGACATCATCGCCTTTGCTCACGACGAAAGGGACGCTGAGGTGTTCCTGCGCATCTACTACAAGTTGGGCAGCGGCATTTCCAAAAAGGCGGCGGAGTACGCCTGCGAACGGAGCCGGGCCTCCGGGGATACGATTTTGGAGGAACTGCTTCGTTTCCCGCTGCTCTCCCAGTATGCGCGGGACAGCGTCACCGGCCTCATCAGTCTGCTGCCCCGGCTCTTGACGGACACGGCGGAGCAGGGTCTGAACCGCATCTGGCGGGAGCTGCGCTACAAGGACTATGTGGAACAGCAGCAGCTGGACACCAATAAGTACGAAATACTCTGCCTGCTGGCGTCCCGGGAAACCAGCCTGGACAGCCTCCTGGCCCGGCTGGACTGCCTGCGGGCCCTGGTGGCTGAGCCGCCTAACCCTGCCGGGGACGGCCCAATCCTCTCCACCATTCATTCCAGCAAAGGCCTGGAATATGATACCGTGTACCTGCTGGACGCACTGGATGACATTCTGCCCGCCGTCACAGAGCCGAAAAACCCGGAGGAACAGCGGCAGTATGAGGAGGAACGCCGCCTGTTCTACGTGGCCATGACCCGGGCAAAAAACCACCTGTATCTGTTTTCCTGCCGGGACCGCAGCTCCGCGTTTATCCGGGAACTGCGGCAGAACCTGCCGGTGGAAAGGCGGGAGGCAGACGATGTGTTCCAGGCACTGCCGGCGGAATTGTGCGGAAAGTTCTATCACCATGCCCAGAAGGGAAAGGGCACGATCCGGGCCTCCTGCGAGGGGCAGTGCCTCATCGCGTACCCCGGCGGAGAAACCCAGTTCCTGACCATCGGGCAAATGTATGAGCAGCGAAAGATTTTGCGGAAAATTCCGGAAAAGCCAGCTGTTCCAACGGCTGGGCGGAGGGCCGCCTTTTACGCAGGCAAGTCCGGTGCAAAGCAGAATCCGCCTGAGGTCGCACTGACCCAGGAGGAAAAAGAGACCTTGGCTACCGGTGCAGTGCCGGGACGGAAGATCATCCATAAGGCCTTCGGTGCGGGACAGATCGTCAGCTACCAGGACCCCATCGTGACCGTCCGGTTCCCGAAGCTGGGGGAGAAAAAATTTGTCTTTTGGGATTCCATGGAGCGGGGATTCCTGCGCTATGACAACGGAGACGAGATATGACCGTGGGGCGGCAGGCTTTCTCTTTCCGCAGACGCAGACGTCGGCACTGTTTCTGAAGGAGATCGCTGACACAGAATTACATTATAAAAACGCATTGGTTCTGAGGGAAATCCTCGGAACCAACACGTTTTTTACAGGGATTATTATTTAGTTTCAGTATACCATCAATTGACGAGGGCAGACACGGTTTTGACGGGCAGAAATGCAAAGCACCTGTCAGCGATGAATTTTCGAGTGATTTTTGGCTTTTGAGACGCTGGCTTGCTGGCGCAAGCCAAGGTGAAAAGGGCAAAAAGCGCCGGAAAGACACGCTGACAGGCGTGTTTGCCTTCGTTAATCGATTGTAATGTAATTTTGCTTTACAGACGCTGCACTCCAATTGTTTTAACGCTGTATGGGTTCACTGCCGGTACAGGGAAGATAAAAAGAAGCAGCAAGGGCATTGTCTGCGGCGCCGCCATCTGTGACGCATCCGTCAGCCGTCCTCTTTTTCCGAAACGGAAAGGAACACCGTGCAGAGGATCAGGGCGAAGCCGATCCACTCCGCCCAGGAGATCTGCGTTTTCAGCGCCGCCACGGAAAACACCATGGAGGACACCGGTTCCAGGCACCCGATCAGCGTCGATTTCACCGGTCCGATGTACTGCACGCTTTCCAGGAAAACGGAAAAGCCCACTGCCGTACCGATCAGAACAATGACCGCAATAACGATCCACGCCGTAAGATCCAATGCCGCCGGGACGTTCCATGCCTTTGTGAAAAGGAAAAGCACAAGCCCGCCGATCAGCATGCCCCAGCCGGTGATGCTCAGATTGCCACAGGAGGCAATGATGGGCCGGGACAAAAGGGTGTAAGAAACCACACCCGCCGCGGCCAGCAGGCCGAACAGCAGCCCCGCGGCAGAGAAGTCCATGCGGTGAAAATCGCCCTTGGACGCAATCAGGTAGGTGCCTGCGATGGCCAGCAGGACCGCCAGGACCTGCCCCCTGCCCATAGATCGGAAGAGCACCCGTCTGAACTCCAGTCACTGACCAATCTCGTATGCCGTC
>OBLF01001650.1_pt1 | contig 17288 bp, 12 predicted proteins | sample 1519231 | NCBI WGS metagenome assembly OBLF01 (sample SAMEA2602895, study PRJEB22501) | metagenome | reverse complement strand
GTCTCCAAGGCCACCGCCCGGCAGCAGCTGCTGCGGCTGCGGGAGGCGGGGCAGCTGGTGCGCATCGGCGCCCGGTACTACCCCGCCGGGGCGGTGACGCCGCCGGAGGACCAGCTTTCCGCCATCCGTGGCTATTTGTTACAGCACGGCACCGGCCGCCGCCAGGACTTTCTCAAGCTGCTGAACGTGCCCCCGGCCCAGGGGACCCAGATCCTCTCCCGGCTGGTGGAGCAGGGGGAGCTGGCCCTGGTGGGGCGGCACTACGAGCTGCCGGAGGGAAAACGGTAAGTTACGTTCAAACGTTGACTAAATAGCACGCTTTTGCATAAAAACGCCGCTATTTTACGCTTATATTACGTTCCGGGCGAAACTATTTACATCATGGGGCGGGCCTGCTAAAGTAGCCTTGCGAAACAAAGCTGCGGGCAAACTGCCTCCAAGCTCCGTGCTTGGTGTAGGCTCGTAACCCCCGACGTAAGTCGGGCCGTTCCCCATTCTCCATTCGCAAACCAGCGAAGCGTTTGCGGATGGAAAGCGAGGAAAAATCTCGTCCGATGCGCACCGAACCGCTTGCGGTTCGGCGGCATCTCAGGGATTTTGACGAGCAGGCTAGCCCCGACACGAAACCCGGAACCGGGGGGCGGGGAACCTCAAGGCAATGTTTCGACATTTCATAAGGAGGAAAACCCCATGAAGAAGTTCCTTTCTCTGGTTCTGGCTCTGGTAATGACCATGTCTCTGGTCACTGTCAGCGCCGGCGCCAAGGACTTCACCGACGCCAGCAAGATCACTTATGATGAAGCTGTCGCCGTGATGTCCGCCGCAAAGGTCATCGACGGCTATGCCGAAGGTGACTTCCGTCCCAGCACCACTCTGACCCGTGGCGCTGCTGCCAAGATCATCTGCAACCTGATCCTTGGCCCCACCACCGCATCCGCCCTGGCGGCTGATGCTGCTCCTTACAAGGACGTTCCCACTAACCACACCTTCGCTGGCTATATCGCATATTGCCAGAAGGAAGGCATCATCTCCGGTTACGCTGACGGCACCTTCCGTCCCGCCAACTCCCTGACCGGCTATGCCTTCATGAAGATGCTGCTGGGCGCTCTGGGCTACAAGTCCGAGAACGAGGGCTACACCGGCGCTAACTGGTCCATCCAGGTTGCCAAGCGCGCTCTGAACATCGGCCTGGACGATGATCTGGTGGGCGATTTCAACGGTGTGAAGGCTGTCAATCGTGAAGAGGCCTGCCTGTATGCCTTCAACACCCTGAAGGCTACCATGGTCGAGTACGAGAAGAACTCCACCGTCACCGTTGGCAACATCACCATCAAGGACACCTCCGACGCTAAGGAGATGACCAACACCGGCAAGACCGATGGCAACATCGACAAGGACGGCAAGATGCAGTTCGCTGAGAAGTACTTCACCGACCTGAAGGAATTCTCCAGCACTGACGACTTCATGCGTCCCGCCACCCAGTGGAAGATCAAGTCCGAGGAAGTCGGCAAGTACACCGACACCGCCGACCTGACCTACACCGCTGCTGTCAAGGCCAGCGACATCTACAAGGATCTGGACCTGGGCTCCAACATTGCTAAGAAGGACGTTACCGTCTACATCAACGGCGAAGAGGTTGAGGATGCTTCTGTTGATCTGAAGAAGAGCAACGACACCAAGATCGGCAGCAAAGTCTATGATGCTGACAATGGCACCAACGGCAACGGCGTTCTGACCGAGGTCTTCTATGACAAGGACGACGATTCTGTGGTCATCACTCAGGTCGTGACCTATGTCGGCCAGATCTCCAAGACTGTCAAGGCTACCTCCAAGAAGGATGCCTATGTCGTGATCGAGACCAAGGCCTCTGAGCAGAACGAGTATGCTGCTGTTCCCTACAGCATTGAGAAGAAGGCTGCTGTTAAGAGCGGTCTGGAATTCGAAACCGACGAGAAGTTCGACGACGACGCCTATGTTCTGTACACCTACAGCTTCAAGGCTGAGGAAGTGAAGTCTGTGGCCGCTGCCGAGAAGGTTGAGGGCTATGTCTCCAAGACCATCAACAAGGTCAACGACACTGACAAGAACAACGGCATGACCCTGGCCGGCACCGAGTACAAGATGTCCCTGGCTACCACCGGCGAGAAGCTGGGCAACGTGTCCGTGAAGCAGGACTACACTGCTTATCTGGATCAGTACGGCTACATCATCTATGTTGAGGAGATCGAGGAGATCGGCAACTACGCTCTGCTGCTGAACGCCGCTGACAAGGGCTCCTTCGTTGGCAAGAAGGCCGAGCTGGTCTTCACCGACGGCACCTCCAAGGTCGTTGAGACCGAGAAGGACTACACCAGCATCATGCGTGAGGATGGCAACAAGCTGCTGCCCGTCATCGTTACCTATAAGGTTGACAAGGACGGCGTTTACACCCTGAAGAAGGTTGATCCCGCCAAGGCAACTTACAATGATGCCGATGCGAACCTGAAGCTGAAGAACGATAAGGCTGGTATCACCATCTCTGATGGCCAGAAAACCAAGACCGTTACCGCCAACAGCGCCACCGTGTTCGTGGTTGCTGATGCCAAGGATAATGACGAGTACACCGCTTATACCGGCATCAAGAACGCTCCTTCCATCACCGCTGGAGACTCTAAGGACAAGAAGGCTGCGGATGTCTTTGTGTACTGCAAGTCCGGCAAGATGGTCACCGTGATGTTCGTCCTGCCTCAGTCTAATGTTACCGTTGAGGACGACAACAACAAGATGATCTACTTCGCTGAGAAGTCTGTCTCTGACCTGATCCACGATGAGGACAGCGACTACTTCGAGTATCAGGCTATCGTCAACGGTGAGATCAAGACCATCAAGGTCAACGATATCATCGATGATAACAATCAGACCGCTGGTAACACTCTGAAGGGTATCTACAAGTCCTTCACCACCGACAAGTACGGTGTTGTGTCTAAGACTCCCTCTACGTATGATAAGTACAACGAGAATAACAATGATACCAAGCAGGTCCTGAAGGGCAAGGGCATTGACAAGACCTCCAAGGAGTACACCGTCAGCATTGGCTACAATGAGGATGGAAACGGCAAGGTGACCTATGCCGATGTCATCACTGTTGACGACAACGCCAAGATCTACTATGTCGATAAGGACGGCAACATCTCCGAGTCCAGCTACAAGTCCATCACCAAGGATTCCAACGATATGGTTTACGCCATCGTTGAGGATAACCTGGTGAAGACTCTGGTCATCGAGGAAGTTGAGAATGATGACGCTGGCAAGGACGACGATGTGAAGCCCGGCACCAACGCTCTGTCTCTGAGCAACAGCGGCGTGATCACTGTTACTTTGGCTGATAAGGCTGCTGCCGACACTGCCGTTACGGTCACTGTGAAGCAGCTGAACGGCCAGTTCACTGTGGACCAGACTGTCACTGTCCTCAAGGGCAAGACCACCGCTACTCTGAACATCACTAAGATGCTGGAGGATGGCAAGACCTATCAGGTCACTGCTACGATTGGTAAGGACTCCCTGTCCGACGTTGCTGTTTACAACAAGTAATCAGCTTTTATCAAAACTCTCTTGAGTTGAGATAAAAACAGCCCCGCACCGAAAGGTGCGGGGCTGCTTCTATGTTTACTTTTTTAAGCCGTAAATTTGCAGTGTACTTCCAATTTCCATCTGGGCCGGAGCCGTGGAGTTGCCGGTCGGCTCAATGGTCAGGCGGAGGCTGGTCAGCTGGTCGGGCGTGATCTGGGAGACCCGGAGGGTGGATTCGTCCGAGCCGCTCGCATCGCCGCTGGAGCCGAGATAGCAGGTGGTCGCGCTGCCGCCGATGCTGTGCCCCAGATAAATGTGGAGGCACAGGCCGCTGAGACTGGCGGCGCTGTAGCCAGCCGCCGCGGAGCACAGCAGGTCGGTGCCGTTTGTGTACAGCCGGGCGGTTCTGCCGCCGATGCCGGACAGATTCGGCATGAGCCAGATGTCCAGCTTGTGATAGCGGGTCAGGTCTATGCCGCTCAGATCCAGCGTCACTTCGCTGAGGACTTCCGTGGTCGTCATGTCCAGCAGTTTGACAACGGTCTGAGCGTCCTCCTGGGCCTTCAGCGCCGCGTCGATTTTGGCGTTATCGCTGTTAAAATCTTCCATCTGAATACGGTCGCTCTTGACCCACTGGTTCAACTGATAATTGGTTGTTTTCTGCATGTGTGCACCCTCCTTGTAATGTAAGCGTGGCATCCGCCACATCCCCATGTGTCCCCCATGCGGGACCCTTCAAAAGGTGCATGAAACCGTGCAGCACTGAAAAAAGCGCCGGGACTGGCCGTCCCGGCGCTTCCGCCTATTTTTCCAGAAATTCCTGGGGGTTCACCGCCTTGCCCTCCCGGCTGACGGCAAAGTGCAGGTGGGGCGCGGTGTCCTCGGTCGCCGCCGTGGTCCCCACCGTGCCGATGGCCTCCCCGGCGTTCACCTTGTCCCCGGCCGCCGCATCGGGCTTGCCCGCCAGATTGGCGTAGGTGGTCTGGTAGCCGTCGCCGTGGTCCAGCACCACGGTGGTCCCCAGCAGGGGGTCCTCCTCCACGGACAGGACCGTCCCGGCACAGGCCGCCAGCACCGCCGTGCCCACCGGGGCGGCGATGTCCACGCCGTCATGGGTGCGCCAGTCCCCCAGGGTCGGGTTGTATACCAGCTCCTCCATGGAAAAGGCCGTCAGCACCTCCCCCTGGAGGGGGTCCACCGTCAGCCGGGGGGCTTCTGCCGCCACCGGGGCGGTGTCTGCGGGCTCCGGCTCCGGCGTTTCCTCCACCGGGGCCGGTTTCAGGGTCTCTACGGGCGTTTCAACGGCCCTCTCCGGCATTTTTACCGGCTGGGATACCGGGACCTGGGGCGTCACCGGGGTTTCCACAGCGGGCTCCTGACGGTCGGACAACAGCAGCCAGCCGCACACCCCCACAATGGTCAGGCACACTGCCAGCGTACCGTAAAAGCCCACGCCGGAGAGCACTTTTTTGACATTTCCTTCCATATGCTGCCTCCCTTACAGAATTAGGTACGGATGCAGTATGGACAGCTTTTTGGGGGTTTATACCATGGGCGGGGGATTTTGGGCGGAAAAACCCCGGAGGGCGGCCCTCCGGGGTGAAAAATCAGGTCTTGCAGATGCCGCCGCCGAAAGATTTTCAGAACTCAGTGAGTTCTGAAAATTTCACGATTTGAATGGTGCAGGAAATCCCTCTTGGGCTTCCCGCACACACCCTTCCTTACCGTTGATGAAGGCTCTTACGTCTTGTAGATGCCGCCGCCAACAAACTCCCGCATGAGGGAGGTCTGGGGCACGTCGTCCGCCGGGACGGGCAGGAAGTAATCCAGGAATTTCAGCAGCCGCTTGGCTTCCAGATACTCCTCGCTGCCCCGGGGCACGCCGAAGAGCAGGGGCTGCACGTAGGGCTTCAGCAGGGCCGTTTCGTAGATTAGGGCGGAGTTGAACACCGTGTCGGCGCTGTCCTGGTAGGGGAAGATGTTCTGCTCCTCCCCCCGGCGGACGGAGGGCCACATTTTGATGGTGGCCTGGGCGCCGTAGCCCCGGGTGCGGGCGTCCCGCTCGATGCGGCGGAGGAGCCGGGCATCGGTGGTGGGGATGCGGTTGTGGTCGTCGATGTTCAGGGTGGTCAGGCAGCTGATGTAGATCTTGTACTTGCTCTCCTTGGGCAGGGAGTGGGAGAACTGGTCGTTCAGGCAGTGGATGCCCTCGATCACCAGCACGTCCCCGGGGCCCAGGGTCAGCTTGTCGCCATTGTACTCCCGGACACCCTTCTTGAAGTTGTAGGTGGGCATATCCACCGTTTCGCCCTTCAGCAGGCGGCTCATGTCGCTGTTGAACTGCTCCACGTCCATGGCCCCCAGGCCCTCGAAATCGTACTGGCCGTTGGCGTCCTTGGGGGTGTCCTCCCGGTTGCGGAAGTAGTTGTCCGTGGCGATGGGGTGGGGCCGCAGGCCGCAGGCGATGAGCTGGGTGGACAGGCGGTGGGAGAAGGTGGTCTTGCCGGAGGAGGAGGGCCCGGCGATCATTACGAAGCGGACGTCCTTCCGGCTGGCGATCTCCTCGGCGATGTCGCCGATCCGCTTTTCCATCAGGGCCTCGTGGGCCAGGATCATCTGGGTGGCTTCTCCGGCGGCTACGATGTCGTCCATCTCGGCCACGTTGGAGACGTACATGGCGGCGGAGCGGTCCTCGGCGTCGTGCATGGCCCGGAAGACCTTCATGGATGGAGTGAAGGGCCCCACCTGCTCCGGGTTTTCCAGGGCGGGCAGGCGGAGAATGAAGCCGTCCTCAAAGGGCTCCAGGGCGAACCAGCGGAGGTAGCCGGTGTCCGGCACCATGTAGCCATAGAAATAGTCGGTGAAGCCGTCCAGAGTGTAGAGGTTCACCCGGGAGCTGATGCGGTAGTTCAGGAGCCGGGCCTTGTCCTCCATGCCGTTGGCCTTCAGGAAGGCCATGGCCGCCTCAATGTCCACGGCCCGCTTTTCGATGGGCAGGGCCTGGTCCACAAGAGCACGCATCCGCTTCTCTACCTGGGCCAGCAGGTCAGCGTCCAGGGCAAAGCTGCCGTAGGCCTTGCAGAACAGGGCGTTGCTGAGGGAGAACTCCACCCGGACGTTTTTCACATTTTCCCGGCCCGCCACGTCGTAAAAAGCCTTGAGCATCAGCAGAATGGCACTGCGCTCATAGGTCTGGCGGCCCGGCTTGTCCGCGCCGGTGACCATGGAGAGGGTGCAGTCCCGCTTGAGGGTCTTGCACAGCTCCCGGAGCTTGCCATCCCGGTTCACCAGCAGGATCTGGTGGGGATATTCCGCCTGAAAATCAGCGGCAATGGTGCGGTAGGGGGTGCCGTAAGGGTACTGGTGCACCCTGCCGTTGACGGTCACATTCATCATCTTTGCAGCTTCCATAAGGGCCTCCTTCTATCAATGGCCGCAGGCACACCCTGCCTGCGGAATCTGTACCATCAATTGATAAGGGCAGACACGCTTTCCGGCGGTAAAAATAACCGCTGGCATTGTCATCGTCCTTGACTTGCGCCAGCAAGCCTTCGTCCTCTTCCGCGCCAGCGTCCATTTTTCCTCGCCGGAAAGTCCTTTGGAGTTTTTCGGAAAGGGAAGCGGCGGCATGGCGAGGCTGACGAAGCAGCCAGGCTGACGCCCGACAATGAGGAAAACGAAGTCAGGCACTGTTTCCACACCAAAAAACCGTATTTGCCCTTGTCAATTGATGGTATAGCATATTTATATTATAAGGGCTGGCCCGCCGGGATTCAATGGGCAAACAGGGGGGAAGTGCCCTGACGGGGCACAGTTTTCATTTTGTTCATCTTTGCCGGGACTTACCCGGCAGGCACAAAAAAGTCCCCGGAAGCACAGCTTCCGGGGACAGGAAAAACAGTTGATTTATTTCACGATCAGGGTGCGGCCGTCCATTTCTTCCGGCACTGCCAGGCCCATCACGTCCAGAATGGTGGGGGCGATGTCCGCCAGACGGCCCCGCCGCAGTTCCGTACCGGCACCGCAGAGAATGAAGGGTACAGGGTTGGTGGTGTGGGCGGTCATGGGGCTGCCGTCCGGCTGGGTCATGACCTCGGCATTGCCGTGGTCGGCGGTGATCATGGCGATGCCGCCCATTTTCATGGTGGCGTCCACCACCCGGCCTACGCAGGCGTCCACAGTCTCCACGGCCTTTACCGCCGCGTCGAACACGCCGGTGTGGCCCACCATGTCGCAGTTGGCGAAGTTCAGGATGATGACGTCATAGGCACCGGACTCAATGCGCTCTACGCACTTGTCCGCTACTTCCTCCGCGCTCATCTCCGGCTGGAGGTCATAGGTGGCCACCTTGGGGGAGGGCACCAGCACCCGGTCCTCGCCGGGGAACTGGGTCTCCACGCCGCCGTTGAAGAAGAAGGTCACGTGGGCGTATTTTTCCGTCTCCGCAATGCGCAGCTGGGTCAGGCCCATGGAACTGAGATACTCGCCCAGACCGTTGCGGACGGAGAGACGGGGATAGGCCACCTCCACATGGGGCATGGTGGCGTCATACTCCGTGGTGCACACGAAGGTCACGGGGAAGTACTGGCGGGTGAAGCCGCTGAATTCCGGGTCCACAAAGGCCCGGGTGATCTCCCGGGCCCGGTCGGGCCGGAAGTTGAAGAAGATCACGCTGTCGTTGTCGGAAACGGTGCCGTCAGGATCGCAGATCACCGGCTCCACGAATTCGTCGGTAACGCCGTTGGCGTAGGCGTCCTTCACGGCGGCCACAGGCACCGGGTTCACCGCGGCGCCCTCGCCGTAAACCATGGCGTCATAGGCGGCCTCTACCCGGTCCCAGCGCTTGTCCCGGTCCATGGCGTAGAAGCGGCCCATCACCGTGGCGATCTTGCCGACGCCCAGTTCCCGGCACTTTTCCACTGTTCGGGCCACAAAGTCGGCACCGGAGGTGGGGGACACGTCCCGGCCGTCCAGGAAGGCGTGGATATAGACCTTTTCCAGGCCCCGGTCCCGGGCCATATGCATCAGGGCGAAGAGATGGTCCAGGTGGGAGTGGACGCCGCCGTCGCTGAGCAGGCCCATGAGATGCAGGGCGGAATCGTGCTCCCGGCAGGCGTCCATGGCGTGGATATAGGCGGGATTTTCAAAAAAGGTGCCGTCCTGAATGGACTTGCTGATGCGGGGCAGGTCCTGAAACACCACGCGGCCTGCGCCGATGTTGGTGTGGCCCACCTCGCTGTTGCCCATCTGCCCCTCCGGCAGGCCGACGTCCAGTCCGGAGGCGGAAAGCTCCGTGTGGGCGTATTCCTGGAAGAACTGGTCCAGGCGGGGCGTGTCGGCAGCGGCAACGGCATTGCCCTCCGGTTCCTTCCGCAGGCCGAAGCCGTCCATGATGATGAGCGTGGTCGGAGTTTTGTTCATAAAAACCTCATTTCGCATAAAACACGAAGCAAGGGAGCGGCGAAGCCCGCTCCCCCGCGCAAGTATTATTCCTGGTTAGCCGCGTTGACGATCTCCACGAACTGCTCGGGCTTCAGGGAAGCGCCGCCGATGAGGCCGCCGTCGATATCGGGCTGGGCCAGCAGCTCCGCGGCGTTCTTGGGATTCATGCTGCCGCCGTACTGAATGGTGACGCTGCGGGCCACCCGGGCGCCGTACAGGCCCCGGATCACGGTGCGGATGTTGGAGCAGACCTCGCCGGCCTGCTGGGCGGTGGCGGTCTTGCCGGTGCCGATGGCCCAGATGGGCTCGTAGGCGATGATGCAGCGGCGCAGCTTCTCGGCGGGCACGTTGCTCAGGGCGCTCTTCACCTGCAGGGCGATCCACTCGTTGGTGATGCCGGTCTCCCGCTGCTCCAGGCTCTCGCCCACGCAGATGATGGGGTTCATACCGGCGTTCAGCACGGCGTGGACCTTCTTGTTGACGGTCTGGTCCGTTTCGCAGAAGTACTGGCGGCGCTCGCTGTGGCCCACGATGACGTACTTCACGCCCAGATCCTTCAGCATGTCGGCGGAGACTTCGCCGGTGTAAGCGCCCTTCTCCTCAAAGTAGACGTTCTCAGCGCCCACAGAGATCCGCAGGTCCTTGAAAGCCTTCATAGCAACGGAAATATTGCAGGCGGGAACGCAGATCAGGGTGTCGCACCACTTGGCGCGGGGCATGATCTTCTTCAGTTCCTCGGCAAACTTCTTGGTCTCGGTTGCGGTCATGTTCATTTTCCAGTTGCCGGCAATCACGGTCTTACGGTATCTGCGGTTCATAAGTCTTTTCTCCTTCTACTCTTTAAGTCGATCGTCAAAGTTCATATCGGAATCCCCAGAAAGCCCCCTGGCCCCCCTGGGGCGGATTCGATGCAAAACATATTATTTTATAGCGAAAACTGCGGGTTTTGTCAAGCATTTTTCGCAGAATCCGCCATTTTTCCGGGAAAATACAGGGGAAAATGTTTGGCGCTGCTTTTGGGCCCGCCAGCCTGCAAAAACGTTTTACTTATCCAGCAGGCAAGCCACGCCGGGAAGCTCTTTGCCTTCCATAAATTCCAGGCTGGCGCCGCCGCCGGTGGAAATATGGGTCATCTTGTCGGCATAGCCCAGCTGCTCCACAGCCGCGGCGCTGTCGCCGCCGCCGATGATGGTGATGGCGCTGGTCTTGCTGAGGGCCTCGGCCACGGCCTTGGTGCCCACGGCAAAGGCGGGGAATTCGAAAACGCCCATGGGGCCGTTCCAGATGACGGTGCCCGCGTCGGCCACGGCATCGCAGTACAGCGCCACGGTCTCGGGGCCGATGTCCAGGCCCTGCCATCCGGCGGGGATCTCACCGGACTTGACCACCTTGTGGTTGGCGTCGGGGGCGAAAGCGTCGGCAATGACGGTGTCCACCGGCAGCAGCAGCTTCACGCCCTTGGCCTTGGCCTTTTCCACCATTTCCAGGGCATAGGATTCCCAGTCTGCCTCCAGAAGGCTGTCGCCCACCTGACCGCCCTGGGCGGCGGAGAAGGTGTAGGCCATGCCGCCGCCGATGATGATGGTGTCGGCGATTTCCAGCAGGTTGTTGATGACGCCGATCTTGGAGGAGACCTTGCTGCCGCCCAGAATGGCCACCAGGGGCCGCTTGGGATTGGCCAGGGCGCCGCCGATGACCTCCAGTTCCTTTTCAATCAGGAAACCGGACACGGCAGGCAGGCAGGCAGCCACACCGGCGGTGGAGGCGTGGGCCCGGTGCACCGCGCCGAAGGCGTCGGACACGTAGACATCCGCCAGAGAGGCCAGTTTTTCGGCAAATGCGGGGTCGTTCTTGGTCTCGCCCTTTTCAAACCGGGTGTTTTCCAGCAGCAGGATCTGGCCGGGCTGCAGCGCGGCGGCCTTGGCCTGGGCATCCTCCCCCACAACGTCATGGGCAAAGGCGACCTCCTGGCCCAGCAGTTGGGCAAGACGCGCCGCCACGGGGGCCAGGGTCAGCTTCTTCTGGGCCTTTTCCCAGGCATCCCGGGTCAGACCGGCAGGGTCCTTGCCCTTTTCCGTCTGCTTTTTCATCCACTTGTCAAAGTCCGGCTCCGGCTTGCCCAGATGGGAGCAGGCGATGACCGCCGCACCCTGTTCCAGGAGATACCGGATGGTGGGCAGGGCCGCCACGATCCGCTTGTCGCTGGTGATTTCACCGGTCTTCTTGTCCTGGGGCACGTTGAAATCGCAGCGCAGCAGGACCTTCTTGCCCTTTACGTCAATGTCACGCACGGTCTTCTTCTGATAATTCATAAGCAAACTCCTAAACATATCGTTGATTTGCAGTGCTTTTAAGAATTTTCCGCCATCTCTCCCACGCCCAGCAGGCCGGGGAAGCCATTCTGCCGCAGGGCTTCGTACACGCATACGGCCACCGTGTTGCTGAGGTTCAGGCTCCGGGCCTCGTCGATCATGGGCAGACGGATACAGCGTTCCCGGAAACGCTCCCGGAAATCCATGGGCAGGCCCGCCGTTTCCTTGCCGAAAAAGATCCAGCTGTCCGGAGAGAACCGGGCCTCCTGGTAGGACCGGGGGGCTTTGGTGGTGGTGAGCCAGCAGTCCCGGGCGGCCTCCGGATGCTTTTCAAAAAAGTCGGTCAGGTTTTCGTAGTCAAAGACCTCCACCAGGTGCCAGTAGTCCAGCCCGGCCCGGCGGACCGCCTTTTCCGAAATGTCAAATCCCAGCGGCCGCACCAGGTGCAGGCGGCTGCCCGTGGCGGCGCAGGTGCGGGCGATGTTGCCGCAGTTCTGGGGAATTTCCGGCTCCACCAGCACGATGTTCAGCATGGTCCTCGCCCCCTTCCTCGAATGGACACTATTGTAATCCTTTACACCGGGAAATTCAACCATTTTATTATGAAATTTGCAATTCTTTTCCGCGTGTCCAGGGCAATTTCCGCAAAAAGACTGCAAATGCCGCACCGGACGGCGAATTTTGCCGGATTTTCCGCTTTTCTGTGGCCTTTGATAAAAAGCATAGGAAAACGGAGAAAAAATTGGGGAATTTACCGTGATATTTTTTCCGGAAAGGCTGGATTTCCCGCGAAAGTTTGGTATAATGGCAATGTACATGTCCATGTGTATGTGCTTAGGGCCGGATCACGCTTGCTCCGGCCGGTTCACCAAAATGACTGACAGGAGGGGAGCCGTCCCATGGATCGTCTGAATCGCGCCGTATTTATGATGGAGGAGGATGCCTCCATTCCCATTGACGGAAAGCCGCTGATGCTGGAAGCCGTACTGGACCGTTCTATTCTTGAGCGGGCTGTGAAACAGTGCATGGCCGATGGCGTTCAGCGGTTTTTTATCGTCTGCCCGCCCCGCTTTGCCGAAGCGGCTGCCGCATGCATCCCTGAGGGGGCGGATGCCGTCATCTCCGAACAGCATGCCCAGCTGCTGGATTTCCTGGACAACGACGAGAACACCCTGGTGCTCTGCCGGGCCGCGGTGCCCTTTGCCCAGGCCGGTCCCGGCTTTGCCTACGCCGCCCCGGGCCGCGAGCTGCGGAGCGTGTGGCAGGAGAAGATGACCAATGCCATCTCCGGGGCATCCCTGGTGCCCGGCTGGCTGCCTGTCTACGGGCCGGAGACCATCGCCGAGCTGGAGCCGGTCCTGGCGGAACTGGAAAAGAAACAGTAACTTCTAACAATTCATATAAAAGAAAAGAGAGGGAGTTTCCTATGATTTCTCACGGGAAGGATATCAAAATCTTCTGCGGCAACGCAAACCAGCCCCTGGCAGAGGAGATCTGCCGCATGATGGGCACCAAGCTGGGCGAGGCTGAGGTCAAGAGCTTCGCTGACGGTGAGGTTTCCGTCTCTCTGTACGAGACTGTCCGTGGCAGCGACGTGTTCGTGGTCCAGTCCACCTGCAAGCCCGTCAACGACAACCTGATGGAGCTGCTGGTGATGATCGATGCCCTGCGCCGCGCCTCCGCCGGCCGCATCACCGCCGTCATCCCCTATTTCGGCTATGCCCGCCAGGACCGTAAGGCCAAGGCCCGGGATCCCATCTCTGCCAAGCTGGTGGCCAACATGATCACCGCCGCCGGCGCTGACCGCGTGCTGACCATGGACCTCCACGCCTCCCAGATCCAGGGCTTCTTCGACATCCCTGTGGACAACCTGCTGGGCAACCCCATCTTTGTGGATTACTACGCCAAGAAGTTCGGCGACAAGTGCGAGGACATGATCGTGGTCTCCCCCGATGTGGGCTCCGTGGCCCGCGCCCGTGCCTTCGCCCAGAAGCTGCACATGCAGATGGCCATTGTGGACAAGCGCCGCCAGAAGGCCAACCAGTGCGAGGTCATGAACGTCATCGGTGACGTGAAGGGCAAGGACTGCATCCTCTTTGACGATATGGTGGATACTGCCGGCTCCCTGTGCAATGCCGCCAAGGCCATCGTGGAAGTGGGCGGCGCCAACAAGGTCTACGCCTGCGCCAGCCACGGTGTCCTCTCCGGTCCTGCCATCGACCGCCTGGAGGCCAGCAACATCGAGGAGCTGGCCCTGCTGGACACCATTCCCGCCCATGCCGAGGCGGCCCGTGCCCGGATCAAGTACCTGACCGTTGCCACCATGTTCTCCGAGGCTATCGAGCGCACCTATCAGGAGGTCTCCATCTCCAAGCTGTTCCGCTGAGGACCGGCCCTTTAACTGCACATTGCATCCACAAGGCGGGGAAGCAGACTTGCTTCCCCGCCTTGCATCTGCCGGTGGGACACAGAAAGATTCCCCCATCCGGCAGGGAAGGGTGTGCGCGGGAAACCTCAGGTGTCCCGCGCCGTTTCCATCAGCATTTCAGCAGGGCGAAAGGCGTTTCGCCCTGTTGAGGTGGGGAAGCAGGCTTGCTTCCCCGCTTCCTTTGGTATATGATACCATCAGTTGATAAGGAGGATATCCTATGATTTTTGAAAAATCCGGCGGGGCGGTGGACTGGCTCATTGTGGGCCTGGGCAACCCCGGTCAGAAATATGAGCACACCCGCCACAATATGGGCTTTCTCACGGTGGACCTGCTGGCGGAGCAGCTGAACGTAAAGCTCAACAAGGTGAAATTCAAATCCGCCTATAACATCGTCCGCTTTGCGGGGCAGAAGTGCCTGGTGATGAAGCCCCAGACCTTCATGAACCTCTCCGGTGAGGCGGTCCATGAGGCGGTGCAGTTCTACAAAATTCCCGCGGACCACGTGCTGGTGGTCTATGACGATGTATCCCTCCCTGTAGGGAAGCTGCGGGTGCGTCCTACCGGCTCCGCCGGGGGCCACAACGGCATCAAGAACATCATCGCCCACCTGGGCACCCAGGACTTTCCCCGGGTGAAGATCGGCACCGGCGCTCCGGCGGGCGGCGGAGCCGAGATGGTGGACTGGGTCATCGGCGTGCCTTCCCAGGCGGAGCGGAAGATTTTGGTGGAGAGTTTTGAGCGGGCCATCCAGGCGGCGGCGGACATCATCGAAAACGGCTGCCAGAAGGCCATGAACGACTATAACTGACGGGGATAAAAGCCCATGCAGATCGAACAGTTCGTTATGGCCTACGGCGTGGAGCAGGACCGGCTCCGGGCCATCCTGCCGGAGGGCTTCACCTCCCTGCGGCCCGTGCTGCGCATCAACGGGGAGATCCGGGACGGCGCGGAGGGGTACCTGGAATTCAACACCGCCGTGGAGAAGGACGGCGTCCGGGGCTGGCTGAACATCGGCAGCTGGGACCGCGTGCCCTTCATGAGAGCCGGGAAAACCACCGTTTTCCGGACGGCGCTTCTGGAAATCTCCTTCACCGGCGTGGGCCTGGCGGGCGGCTGTCCCGCCGAACAGGACAACGCAGGCTGCTTTTCCCGGGACGGTTCCTTCCAGGCGGCGGAGTATGTCACTGCCAACAAGGAGTTCTGCGACTGCGCCTTTGTCTGGTAGCTTCCCGGCGGGGCCAGCGGTGTCAGCATCGGCAGGACCCTGCCCGCCCTTCCCACAGAGGTGAAAACGGTTTACCCCCGGCAGGTCTGCACCGTGGAACATGCGGCGGTGATCCCCTGTGACCAGGTGCTGGGCACTTATAAAGTGACCTTTGACCGGGTATCCAGTCTCAAATAACACATAGAATAGATAACAGGCACACTGCCCCGCCAAGGGAGCAGTGCGCCCCTTTGCGCGCGGATCGATTTCGCCAGGAGGTGTCGGATGGACGCGTTTTTGAAAACCTTACAGACTCTGCCGGAGGCGGCGGAGTTGGTGAGCCGGGTGGAAAACGGCGGGTGTCCCGCCGTCCTTACCGGCACACAGCCGGTGCAGCGGGCCTGCATCGGCGCGGCGGTGGCTGACGGGGCCGGACGGCCCATGGTGTTCCTCTGCGCCGACGAGCGGGAGGCCCGCCAGCTGGCGGGGGACCTGCAGAGCCTCACCGGGCAGATCCCGGTGACGCTGCTGGCCCGGGAGTGGCAGTTCCGGCCCAACGCCATCTCTTCCCGGGAGTGGGAGCGGAGCCGCCTGGCGGCCCTGCATCAGATGGCGGCGGGGGATGCCCCGGTGGTGGTGGCCACGGTGGACGCCCTCCTGACCCGGACCATGCCGCCCGAGCGGCTGGCGGCGCTGTCCGTCAGACTGGAGACCGGCGGCCGGGCGGACCTGAAGGAACTGACCGCCCAGCTGCTTCAGGCGGGCTACACCCGCTGCGACCAGGTGGAGGGCGTGGGGCAGTTCGCCCTCCGGGGCGGCATCCTGGACGTGTTCTCGCCGCTGATGGAAAAACCGGTACGGTGCGAGTTCTTTGACGATGAGATCGACTCTCTGGGGGCCTTTGACCCCGGCACCCAGCGGAGGACGGAAAACGTCTCCTCTGCGCTGCTGCTGCCGGCGGCGGAGGTGCTGCCGGGGCTGGCCCCCGGCGGCACGGCCCATCTTGCGGACGAGCTGGAAAAGCTGGCGGTGAAGTATGCCAAAAAAGAGGGCAGGGACGCCTTGGTCCAGACCCTCCGGGGAGACGCGGAGCGGTTCCGGAACGGAGCGGAGGTAGGCGGCCTGGACCGCTACCTGAACCTGATCTACCCGGACGCCGCAGGCGGCGCGGACTACTTGCCCCCGGATGCCGTGGTGTTCCTCTGCGAGGGGGGACGCATCGAGCAGCGGGTGAAAAACGTGCTGCTTCAGCTCCACCAGGACACAGAAGCCTTGATGGAGGCGGGGCTGATGGCAGGGGACGGGGCGGAGGTCTGCCTTTCCGGCGAGGCGTTGTTTGCCCGGCTGGCGGATTTTCCGGTGGTGATGCTGGACGCGCTGCCTACCTCCCGGCACCCCCTGAAGCCCCGCGGCCTGCTGGCCATCAACGCCCGGCAGCTCAGCTCTTACGGCGGCAGTTTGGAGACCGCCGTCACGGACTTGGAGCACTACCGGAACACCGGCAGCGCCGTGCTGGTGCTGTGCGGCGGTGAGGTCCGGGCGAAGAACCTGCTGCGGCTCCTGGAGGAGCGGGGAATCCCTGCTGTGCTGGATCTGAAGGGGACCGCTATGCCGAAGCCCGGCGAGCTGCGGATCACCATTGGGGCCCTGTCCGCAGGCTGCGAGTGGCCGTCCTTGAAGCTGGCGGTGCTGACGGAGGGCCAGCTGACGGCCCCCACCCAGAAAAAGCTGAAGCTGAAAAAGGACTCCAACCGCCAGAAGCTGCAATCCTTCACCGACCTGTCCCCCGGCGACCTGGTGGTGCATGTGCACCATGGCATCGGCCGCTTCGTGGGCATCCAGCGGATGCCGGTGGACGGCGTGGAAAAGGACTATATCAAGATCGACTACGCCGGGGGCGACTGCCTGTACGTGCCCGTCACCCAACTGGACCTGGTGAGCAAGTATATCGGCGGGGGAGAGGAGCAGGAGCGGACCCGGCTCAACAAGCTGGGGGGCACGGAGTGGGCCAAGCAGAAAACCAAGGCCCGGAAAGCTGCCAAAGACCTGGCGGCGGGCCTGACCAAGCTGTACGCCGAGCGGCAGCGCCGCCCCGGCTTCGCCTTCTCCCCGGATTCCCCCTGGCAGACGGAGTTTGAAGAGGCTTTCCCCTACGCTGAGACCGGGGACCAATTACAGGCCATTGCCGACATCAAAAAGGACATGGAAAAGCCCCGGCCCATGGACCGCCTCCTCTGCGGCGACGTGGGCTACGGTAAAACGGAGGTGGCCCTCCGGGCCATTATGAAGTGCATCCTGGACGGCAAGCAGGCCGCCATTCTGGTGCCCACCACGGTGCTGGCCCAGCAGC
>OBLF01001645.1_pt1 | contig 17314 bp, 10 predicted proteins | sample 1519231 | NCBI WGS metagenome assembly OBLF01 (sample SAMEA2602895, study PRJEB22501) | metagenome | reverse complement strand
TGAAGGCCTGCCCCCGCGGCCTGATCACCTCCGTGCCTGCTAGCAAGAAGGTCCACGTGGCCTGCGCCAACCTGGATAAGGGCAAGGCCGCGATGAGCGTCTGCGGCAATTCCTGCATCGGCTGCGGCCTGTGCCAGAAGGAATGCAAGAAGGATGCCATCCATGTGGTCAACGGCGTGGCCGTTATCGACTACGACAAGTGCGTGGGCTGCAAGCTCTGCACCAAGGTCTGCCCCCGCGACGCCATCCTGCCCAAGGCTACCGCTGAGGAGAAGGAAAAGTACAAGGCCATCAAGAAGGCCCAGGCAGAGAAGGCTGCCGCTGCCAAGAAGGCAGCTGAGGAAGCCGCCGCTGCCGCTGCTGCTTCTGCAACTCCCGCAGAATAAGCTATATAAGATCTGTCCGGCGCATCAGCGCCGGACAGATTTTTTATGTCCGCTGAAGATTCAGCGCGTAAAGGGAGGCGTTTCCGTGCCGGAAATGATGAAAATTCTCCCCTTTGGGCCGCTTTCCGGAAAATTTCACTTGACAAAATCTCCGGCAGACAACATAATAGGACTTGCTTTGCGCCGCAGTTGGCGGCCGCAGCTGGTGCCGGCGGCGAGAAAGTGCTCTTCTTCTGACCGCGGCGGTGAAGCGTAGCTCTGCGGAAATGTCCGGCTGGCGGCAGTCCGGGAGGACAGACAGCGTCTATAGATGCGGCGGCCGCCGGGCCGTCGCTTTTTTATGAGAACCGCCTGCTTTTCCCAGGGAAAGCGGGTTATGATAAAGAGAAACGGCGTGGAGCCGTTTCCAAGAGGAAAGGACCAACTATGATTACAGTCAATGATGTCAGTATGAACTTCAGCGGCCAGGCGCTGTTCAAGCACGTGGACCTGAAATTTGTTCCCGGCAACTGCTACGGGATCATCGGCGCCAACGGTGCCGGCAAATCCACCTTCCTGCGGATCCTCTCCGGGGACCTGGAGCCCACCACCGGCGAGGTCATCATCCCCAAGGAGGAGCGGATGTCCATTCTGAAGCAGGACCACTTCCAGTATGACGCCTACACCGTGCTGGACACGGTGATGATGGGCAACCAGCACCTCTACGACGTGATGAAGGAGAAGGACGCCCTCTATGAAAAGGAGGACTTCACCGACGAGGACGGCGTGAAGGCCAGCGAGCTGGAGGCGGAATTCGCGGAAATGGGCGGCTGGGAGGCCGAATCCGACGTTTCCCGCCTGATCCAGGGCCTGGGCCTGTCCAACGACATTCTCTACAGCGAGATGTCTACCCTTTCCGCCAAGGAAAAGGTGAAGGTGCTGCTGGCCCAGGCACTGTTCGGCAAGCCGGACATCATCCTGCTGGACGAGCCCACCAACCATCTGGACATTCAGGCCATCGAGTGGCTGGAGGACTTCCTGATGGAGTGCGAGAGCCTGATCCTGGTGGTGAGCCACGACCGTCACTTCCTGAATACCGTGTGCACCAACATCGTGGACGTGGACTATGGCCAGATCAAGATGTATGTGGGCAACTACGAATTCTGGTACGAGTCCAGCCAGATGGTCCAGCGGATGATGAAGGACCAGAACCGGAAAAACGAGGAAAAGATCAAGGAATTGCAGCTGTTTATCCAGCGATTCTCTGCCAACAAGTCCAAGAGCAAGCAGGCCACCGCCCGCCGGAAACTGCTGGACAAGCTGACGGTAGAGGAGATGCCCGCTTCCTCCCGCCGGTACCCCTTCGTGGGCTTTACCATGGACCGGGAGTGCGGCAAGGAGATCCTGGCGGTGGAGGATATTTCCAAGACCGTGGACGGACGCAAGGTGCTGGACCACGTGTCCTTCCGGGTGAACAAGGGAGACAAGATCGCCTTTGTGGGCGAGGATGAGCTGGCCAAGACCACCCTCTTCAAGATTATCATGGGTGAACTGGAGCCGGATGAGGGCACCTACAAGTGGGGCACCACCATCACCACCAGCTATTTCCCCCTGGACAACTCCGCCTTTTTCAACGGCTGTGACCTGAACCTGGTGGACTGGCTGGCTCAGTACACCCCCCACATTCCGGAGGCCAACACCGAGTCCTTCAAGCGGGCCTTCCTGGGGCGGATGCTGTTCTCCGGCGACGATGTGTTCAAGCCGGTGAAGGTCCTCTCCGGCGGAGAAAAGGTCCGGTGCATGCTCTCCCGCATGATGCTTTACGGCTCCAACGTGCTGGTGCTGGACCAGCCCACCAACCACCTGGACCTGGAATCCATCACCGCCGTCAACAACGGCCTGGTGGACTTCAAGGGCGTGGTGCTCTTCGCCAGCCATGACCATGAGTTTGTGCAGACCATTGCCAACCGGATCATGGCCTTTGAGGACGGCCATCTCACTGACCGTTTGGGCACCTACGAGGATTATATTGCTGCAACCGTACAGGCCTGAGCCTGTCTGCCATCCGGCCCGGCTGGGCCGGATGGCATTTTTTTATCCTGCCGCCAACCGGCTTTGTTTACGGATGGTTTACAAATTTTTCATGTGCATTTCAGAAAGAGCGGCTATACTAAAGTCATCAGTTGAGAGAAACGATCTCAGCTGATCCGAAAGGAAAAGCCATTCTTTCAAATGTTACCATAGCGGCCCACTGCCCGCCGGGGAGGTTGTCCAAAAGCGGCAGACCAAAAATTCCGTCCGCCGTCAGGCTGGGCGTGGCGATAAGATCCCTTTCTTTCACACTTTCATAAAACGGCGAAAAGCGGAGGCATTTGCCTCCGCTTTTCGCCGTTTTTATTGCGCTTGGAGCTTTCCGAAGATGCTGGGACTGTTGTGGACCATTTTTCCAGAAAGCAGCGCGGCACTTGTCGGAACGAAAGCCCATCGCCGCGCCAAAATATAAAAAACGTTGCGAAATATATGGGTATTCGACAAAAAATGCCCTAAAAAACGCGAATGAAATGATATGATTGGCGGCGTGGATAGGCAATTCCGAAGACAAAAACAGGTGCATTTCGGAGCCTAGCAGACAAGTTTGCGAAAGGAAAGAAGGAGATGGAATGATGAAGAAACGGCTGATCTCTTGCCTGATGGTCCTTGCGCTGATGTGCAGTTTCCTGCCTGCCAGCGTACTGGCTGATGAAGTGCAGGAGGAACCGACTGTTCCCGTAACCGAGGAAGTTCAGCCTGCGGCGGAGGAACAGGGGGGAGCACTGGAGGGGCCCACAGATCCGGAAGTGCCGGAAGAGCAGCCCCAGGAACCACAGGGGGAAGAAGGCGGGGGCACGCAGGCGTCCCAGCCGGAGGAAGAACCAGAGAAAGAGATCGCAGAAGGGACGGCGTCTGGGGCCGAAGTTCCTGCCACACAGGAAGGCGAGGGGACGATGGTGCCTGTAACGTCGACTCATGTGGCCCGGATTGGGGACACGGAATATGAGACCCTGGATGAGGCAGTCGCAGCGGCCGGAGATGGAGACACTATTGAACTGCTGACGGATTGCAGTTCTGAAAAGGGTTTGATTATTGAAAACAAAACGGTGATAATTCAGGGTGATACAGAGCGTATGCCGACCGTTACACTAAGAGAAGTTGGTATGTATGTAGCATCAAGCAATCTGACATTTGAAAATTGCATACTGGATATTCAAGTGAAAGATAATCCAAACCATAGTGGAGCAACGTGTAATTTGATATCCAAATCAACTATGACATTCAATCATGTAATGCTGTCACTGACTGCGGATAAAGAGGAGGCCGAAGCACGGCATGGCTTATACATTTACCTGCAGAGCAATTTGTATATTAAAAATGACTCACATGTAACAGTTTCTGGCTTCAATAAAAAGAACGCTAGCGGTATTTATTCAGATGAATCGGAAGATCAGCTGAAACCGGACCGATATATGGAGGTAAGCGATCATTCAACATTGACCATTACCGACTGCGGATGGCATGGAATGACCATCAATCCGGTCAATTTGACAATTTCTGACTACTCGATCGTGGATATTTCAGAGTGTGGCCATTCAGACGGCAGAGGCGGCCTTGGATGTTATTATGGGAAGGTAACGATCAAAGACCATTCCCAGCTGCGCACCGATAACAATGTGGGGAAAAGCTGGGGAGCTTTCGTAAAAGACCTGGCCATTGATGGTACGTCGGAACTTAGTTCCTGCGGTAACACAGGCGTTGGCCTTGATGTTGGGGGAAAAGGTGAGATTGAAAGCGGCGCAAAGGTTGTCCTCAACGAGAATACGGGCACTGGGCTGACGATTTATTATTCAGAAGAAATCAGCAAAGAAACAGGGGAACCCATTGTCTGGTGGAATGGGGACTTAACGGTTTCTGATGGCGCGGATGTCACCATCAAGAATAATACACGGGGAATCTCTGTACAGTCCAAAGCAATTTTGAATATGCAGTCAGGCGTTATTCAAGAAAATAGCGGTGCATCAGTTGGCGGCGGTATCCGAAATGATGGAACAGTCGAACTCGGAGATGAGGTCGCACTCTGCAACAACCACGCTGTGACTGCCGGCGATGATATTTACAATGCTGAAAGGGCTGCCATTGCCTTCGGCCCTGTGGGCTCCGGTTGGGTGCTGGATGACTGCGGCCACGGGATCGATGGCTGGTATGATGATGCCGAAGGCACCCGCTGGTCTGCCCATGAAAAGCCCCTGCGCACGGACGCATACAGCGCCGGCGGAGAGACAGCGGAGGGGGCGCTGGCCCTGAAGGCCGCCCACGCCCTCATCCCCGTAGAGCCGGATGACCCCAGCGCACCTCTGGAGATATCCAAGTCTAAGACAACTACGAATCTGGATAAGAACTATGAATCCAGGGTAACGCTGTCTCTGCCCAGCGCATCCTATAAGCCGTCTATGGATGTGGTCATGGTGATCGATGTATCCAGTAGCATGAAAAACGCAGATATTCAGGAGGTGAAGAACGCAGCTGAAGTGCTTTGCAGCCAGCTTGCGGAAATGCAGAATCTGGATGTCAAGGTGGGCGTTGTGACATTTGATAAAAATGCTCACGACCTCACTGGCGGACTGACTACGGCTGCGGCGGCCAAGAATGCCGTCGGCCAAATCACTGTTTCTTCGGATACGAATATGATGGCGGGCCTGATGATGGGTAAGGCTATGCTGGATGAAGGGAACGGCGGAGACAAATACCTGGTCGTCATGAGCGACGGTATTCCTATTTACTGGATGGAGGACGGCGAAGCGGTCAGCAAGACCCTTGAAAGGTATACGGGGGACCGGTTGGTCAGCACAGCGCCTGCGGGAAGCGAGCCGGAAGGGTCCTGGGCCTACAGTGACGATAAAATCAGCCCGATCAATGATCTGCTGGCCATGAAAGACTGGGAGACGGACTCCAATATCTGGAGGCAGGAGGCGAACACCGGGGCAGACCTGAACCCTGACTGCAAGTATACCAACATCCAGAAAGCCACCTACCAGACGGCCCGGTATCTGCGGGATGAGATCTTCGGCAGATACAATATGAAGATGGTTGCTTTCGGAACGGATAAGTACAAGGACAATGTCGTCTATCAATACGGCGAGAATTTCTGCGACTGGATCGGAGAGCAGACGGGCGTTGCGTATTACAAGGTGGCAAAGCCCGGCTACGGCGGCGAGATCGGAGACCTGAGCCATGCCTTTGCCGACATTGCAGACAGCCTTGTCTATCTGGTGGATGCCGGGTCCCGGATCGAGGACTATATGGGCTATGTCGAGGGCAGCTATGATTTTGATTTTGTTAACGACGTTGATAAGCTGCTGGTGACTGTAAATGGTGCGGCGTTGGATAAGACCAAGCTGGATGACAATACCTATGGCTTTGGCCGCAGAGAAGCAGCTGTACAGGCTGCTATTGTGGACGGTAATTGTAAAAACTACCGTTTTGTACTCAAATATGTGCCAGGTGAAAAGGGCGGCGAACACTTTGTGTTTTTCATCAATGAGGCGATCACCAAGGAATATCCTGTTCAGCTGACCTACACCATACAGCTGATGAACCCCAAGACCGCTTCCGGTACCTACGGCGAGTTTGACGCCGACGGCAGTGAAAAGCATGATGGCCTGTACACCAACAACAGCGCCACGCTGTATCCGGTGGATTCCGATGGGGTCAAGGGCCTGCCGGAGAGCTTTGCCAAGCCCACGGTGTCCTACACCGTCGGCGGCAGTTCCGGCGGAGACGGTGGCGGCGGGAAGCTGAACACCGAGGACCACTATTCCTATATCATCGGCTACAAGGACGGATACCTGCGGCCTTACGGCAACATCAGCCGCGGAGAGACTGCGACGATCTTTTTCCGGATGCTGACGGATAAAACCAGGACGGAATATTGGAGCCAGACCAATCCCTACACGGATGTGGCGGCGGAGAAATGGTGCAGCAACGCCATCTCCACCCTGCACCGCATGGGCATCATCGACGGCTACTCCGACGGCACCTTCCGGCCTGACGGGCCCATCACCCGGGCGGCGTTCACCAAAATGGCCGTGAACTTCTTCGACTATCATGTGAAGGCCTACGACGGGAAGTTCTCCGATGTGGAAGACAGTGCCTGGTATGCGGGCTATATCCAGGCCGCAGCGGAGCTGAAGCTGATCGAGGGCTTTGATGACGGTACCTTCCGGCCCAACGACTATATCACCCGGGCCCAGGCCTGCACCATCATCAACCGGACGCTGGGCCGCGTTCCCCAGGGGGACCACATGAACATCAAGCCCCTGGTGACCTGGCCCGACTGCGATGCGGACGATTGGTACTACACGGCTATGATGGAGGCCACCAACAGCCACGATTACAAGTGGATCACAGTCAACAAGGAAAAGACCGAGGAGTGGACGGCAAAGCTGCCCCAGCGGGACTGGGCGGCGCTGGAACACACCTGGTCCACCGCCAACTCCGCCAAGGGCGGCGAAGTGGTGGGCTGACCGCCGAGACCCAATAAGCTAATACAGAAAAACGAACCAGGCCGCCGGTTTCTCGGAGGCCTGGTTCGTTTGATCTTGTGAGATTCAGGGGGCGGTATGGTCCCCGGAGAAGCGCAGCTTGGCGCCCCGGATGTGGTCCTGCAGGATCTGGCTTACAAAGTCGATGAGCTCCTCCGGCGTGCGGTGGATCTCCCCCAGGAGCCAGCTTTCCATGACGCCTGCCAGGGCGGTGACATAGAACTCCGTCACCATGTCGATATCCGCCGGGGGGCCGTCTGGGTTCAGGGCGCCGATCTCCCGGCCGATCTGCTCCACGGTGCGGTAGATGACGGCGTGGATGTCTGCCTGGAAGAACTGCTTGAGGACGTCCCGGCCCAAGGAGCGAAGGGCGCAAAGACAGAAGGCCCGGTTATCCTCCAAATAGCGGAAAAGCTGCAAAAGCCCCTCCTGCCAGAGCAGGGCCCCTTCGTGCTGTTCCAGCAGGGAGAGGGCTTCCTCCTCAAAGGTCCAGCGGAGCAGACCGTAAACATCTTCAAAATGGTAATAGAAATTCTGGCGGCGGATCCCGCAGCACTCCGTCAGATCGTGAATGGTGATTTTGTTCAGCGGCTTCTGGGCCATCAGCTCCTTCAGGGCGGCGGCCAGAGCGTGCTTGGTCTCATTGGCGGCGGTGTAGGCTCGCTTTTCCATGGAGGTCCCTCCTGTGGATTCGGAATAGGCATATTTTACCACAGCCATACCGGGGAGGTCAAACCGGATGGCGTTAAAAAATTGACAAACCGGGGCTGTTTGACCTTTGATTTTTCCGGCGGGGCGGATTATGCTGTTGCAGTCTTAAATGGGAGGGGTTACATGGCCACATATCAGATCACACTGGACAGCCCGCTGGGACAGCGCTCCGGCCGGCTGACGCTGCGGGAGGCAGACGGACAGCTGGGAGGAACGCTGTCCCTGCTGGGCACCGACAACCCGGTGACGGGGACCCGGGACGGCCCGCTGCTGCGGATGGACCACCCGCTGCGCACAAAGGTGAGCCAACTGGACTGCGAGACCACGCTGCGGCTTGCGGACGGTGCCGCGGAGGGAACCATCCGGGTGGGGCCCACCTGTATGCGGATATGGGGAACGGCGCTGCCGGACGATATGGAAGAAAGGAAGAAAGCACAAGTATGAGCCAGAATGACAGCCATCAGCAGGAAACCTTTATGGTAAAGCTGGCCACCTTCATCGTGGATAAGCGGAATCTGTTTTTCCTGCTGGCGGTGATCCTCCTGATTTTTTCCGTGGTAGCGCGGAACTGGGTGGAGGTGGAAAGCGACCTGACGTTCTACCTGCCGGAGGACTCCGAGACCAAGCAGGCCCTGAACGTGATGGAGGACCAGTTCACCACCTACGGCACCGCGGAGATCATGGTGGAAAACATTACATACGACGCGGCAGCCCTGTTGGAGGACACCGTCACCGGGATCAAGGGCGTGCAGAGTGTGACGTTTGACGACACCAGCGATCACTACAACAACGCCTCAGCTCTCTACAGCGTTACCTTTGACTACGATGAGAAAGATGACCGCTGCCTGGAGGCCCTGGAGACCGTGAAAACGGCCCTGTCCGGGTATGACATCTATGTGTCCACCAGCCTGGGCAACACCCAGAAGGACACCATTGAATCGGAGATCAACGTCATCATGGTGTACGTGGCGATCATTGTCATCGTGGTGCTGACCCTGACCTCCCAGACCTACGGTGAGGTGCCGGTGCTGCTCATCACCTTTGTGATGGCCATGATCCTCAACCAGGGTACCAACTTCCTGCTGGGGAAGATATCCTTCGTGTCCAACTCTGTGACCAGTATTCTACAGTTGGCCCTATCGCTGGACTACGCGGTGATCCTCTGCAACCGGTTCAAGGAGGAGAAACAGACCATGCCCACCCGGGAGGCGGCCATCACCGCTCTCAGCAAGGCCATCCCGGAGATCGGAGCCAGTTCTCTGACCACGGTGGGCGGCCTGGCAGCCATGCTGTTCATGCAGTTCAAGATCGGCCCGGACATGGGCATCTGCCTGATTAAGGCCATTGCCTTTGCCCTGCTGTCCGTGTTCATCCTGATGCCGGGCCTGCTGGTGCTCTTCGGGCCGCTGATCGAAAAGACGAAGCACAGAAATTTTGTGCCCAAGATCTCCTTTGTGGGTGAGATCGACTACGCCACCCGGTTCGTAGTGCCGGTGGTGTTCCTGGTGGTGATCCTGGCAGGGGCCTATTTCTCCGGCAAGTGCCCCTACGCTTACGGCTACAGCGCCTTGACCACGCCCCAGCTCAACGCCACTCAGATCGCGGAAAACAAGATCAAGGACAACTTCACGGACACCAACATGGTGGCCCTGGTGGTGCCCGCCGGGGATTACCAGAAGGAGGCCCGGCTGCTCAAGGAACTGGAGGGCTACGACGAGATCGACTACACCATGGGCCTTGCCAATGTGGAGGCCATGGACGGCTACATGCTGGCAGACCAGCTGACGCCCCGGCAGTTTGCTGAGCTGACGGATCTGGATTACGAGGTGGCCCAGCTGCTGTATGCAGCCTACGCCGCCGACCAGGATGACTACGGCAAGCTGGCGGGCAACATCACCACCTACAAGGTGCCCCTGGTGGATATGTTCCTCTTTGTCTGCGACCAGATGGACGCCGGGGTAGTGTCCCTGGATGAGGACAAGAAGGCGGACCTGGAGGATGCAAGGACCCAGATGGAAGCCGCCAAGGCCCAGCTCCAGGGCACGGACTACAGCCGGATGCTGCTGTATCTCACGCTGCCTACCAGCGGCGACGAGACCTACGCCTTCACCGATACCGTCCGGAACCTGGCCAAGACCTATTATCCCGACGGCAATGTCTATGTGGCAGGCGATTCCACCAATGAGTACGACTTCCAGAAGTCCTTTGCCCGGGACAATACGGTGGTCAACGTGGTGTCCATCCTCATTGTGCTGATGGTGCTGCTGTTCACCTTCAAGTCTGTGGGTATGCCCATTCTGCTGATCCTGGTGATCCAGGGCAGTATCTGGATCAACTTCTCCGTGCCTGCCTTCACCGGCACGCCCCTGTTCTTCATGAGCTACCTGGTGACCAGCTCTATCCAGATGGGTGCCAACATCGACTACGCCATCGTGATCGCCAGCCGGTACCAGGAGATCAAGAACACCATGAGCCGGAAACAGGCCATGATCGAGACGCTGAACTTTGCCTTCCCCACGGTGCTGACCTCCGGCACCATTTTGATGGTGTCCGGCCTGCTGATCGGCCAGATGACCTCGGAGGCCGCCATCGCCGGCATCGGCCAGAGCCTGGGACGGGGCACCATCCTCTCCATGCTGCTGGTGCTGTTCGTTTTGCCCCAGATTTTGCTCATCGGCGGCGGCATCGTGGATAAGACCTCCTTCGCCATGCCCAGGCCCATTCTGCGGAAGCGGGAGGCCTCCGGCCGGGTGTTCGTGGACGGCGTGGTCACCGGCGAGATCCACGGCACCGTCAGCGGCGTGATGCGGGCCAATGTGGACGGCGATGTGAAGCTGAATCTGCTCTCCGGCAGCATGTCGCAGCCGCCAACACCACGGATCCCTGAGAAAGGAGTGAGCCAGAATGAAGAAAACTGAACTGCGGAGGCGGGGCATGGCGGCCCTTCTGGCCCTGCTCCTGCTGATTTCCCTCTGCCCGGCGGCGCTGGCGGCGGAGAAGGGGACCCTATCCATCGGAACCCTGGAGGAGCTGGCGGATTTTGCGGACCGCTGTGCATCCGACGCCTATTCCAAGGACCTGACCGTGGTGCTGACGGCGGATATCGACGCGGCAGGTACCGAGGCGGCTATTCCCGTTTTCTGCGGCACCTTTGACGGCCAGGGCCACCGGATCTACAATCTGGAACTGACCCGGAGCGCCTCCGGCTACGGCTTTTTCGGCCAGATCCAGAAGGGGGCCGTGGTGCGGAACCTTTCCCTGGTGGGTGAGACTGTCCCGGAGGGCACCCAGAGCCAGGTGGGCGGTGTGGCCGGCATCAACTATGGCCGCATTGAAAACTGCCGCTATACCGGCGCCGTCATCGGTGAGGACACCGTGGGCGGCATCGTGGGCAGGAACGAAGAAGGCGGCGTGGTGGCGGACTGCACCACGGCCGGCGTAGTGCGGGGCAAGGAGTTCACCGGCGGCATTGCCGGGCAGAACGCAGGCACCCTGCTCCGCTGCGCAAACATGGCGGCGGTGAATACCACCCTGGATGAGGCGGACATCAGTGCCGCCGATCTGGAAAACCTGGAAAACACCATGTACAGCATCCTGAAAAGTGAGAATGTTACCAAGGGAGAGGTGACGGAAAACGCCATTACCTCCGATACCGGCGGCATTGCCGGCTACTCCACCGGTATCGTCCAGAGCTGCACCAACAGCGGCTCCGTGGGTTATCCCCATGTGGGCTACAATGTGGGCGGCGTGGCCGGGCGGCAGAACGGCTACATGGCCAGCTGCATCAACCACGGTACCGTCCAGGGCCGCAAGGACGTGGGCGGCATCGTGGGCCAGATGGCCCCGGACATCACCCTGCAGACCTCCGGCGCCAGCCTGGACACACTGAAGGACGACCTCAACAGTCTTCAGAGCCTGGTGGACCGGATGCTGGACGATGCCCAGGCCACCTCCGACACCGTGTCCGCCCGGATGGACCGGATCTCCGCCTATGCGGACGATGCCCTGGACAGTGCCCATTCCCTGTCGGACCGGCTGGGGGATTTTGCGGATGACAATATCGACACCGTCAACAACCTTCTGCTGCTGGCGGAGCGGTATATCTCCAAGGTGTCGCCCATCACGGATGGACTGTCCGACGCCTCGGACAGCCTGGCGGACGCCGTGGATGATCTGCGGGACCTGCTGGACGACTGGGACGGCGGCAGCGGCGATGGCAAGACCCTGCTTACCCAACTGCAGAATTTCTGCCGGGAGGCGTCCAAGGCCTGTGAGGACATCGAAAGCGGTGCGGCGGCCCTGGACCGGGCTCTGGCTCTGCTGGGCAAGGGCCCTGCCGGACCGGATACCGCCCAGCTGAAAGCGGATACCGCCGCCCTGAAGCAGGCGGTGCAGACCCTGGAGGACACCATCAGCCGGGCGCTGGAGGAGCTGAACGTAGGCGGCACGGTGACGGAGGGCACCAGGAAGGAGCTGCGGGACAATGTGACGGCCATTCTGGACTGCCAGAAGGCCATTGTCCGGGATCTGGCGGATGTGATCACCGGCACGGACTTCGGCGCCCTGCGGGACCAGAATCTGGAAACCCTCCGGCAGATCGCCAAGGAACTGCACAGAGCCATGGATTCCTTTGCCTCCGCCGTGGGCCACATGGGCAAGGCCATGGGGTATCTGGGAGATGCCCTGGAGACCGTGAAGAATCTGAATATTGACACCGGAAAGCTGGACGACGCGCTGCAGAGCACGGCAGATGCGGCGGAGTCCCTGGCGGATGCCATGGACAAAGCCTCCAAGTGGGCCGACGATCTGTCCAAGGAGGACCCGGGTGATTTTTCGCAGCTGGGAACGGGCTTCGACGAGGATTCCGACGCCCTGAACACCTCTCTCAGCGGCATGAACCAGGAGCTGTCTGCCCTGAGCCATGAGATCTCCGGCAGCACCACTACCCTGCTGGCGGACGTGCGGGCAGTGAACAACAAGCTGATGGACGTAATGAACCAGTTTGTGGACCTGCTGGACGATGCCCTGAATACCGACGGCAGCGACCTCATTGAGGACGTTTCGGAGGAGAGCCTGCAAAGCGCCGTCCGGGGCAAGGTGCTGGAGTGCGAAAACTACGGCGATGTCAGCGCCGACCGGAATGTAGGCGGCGTGGCCGGTTCTATGGCCATTGAATACGACCTGGACCCGGAGGATGACCTGCTGCCTGACGGCACCGGTGGGGCCCGGCTGACCTATCAGACCCGGGCGATCCTGCTCAGCTGCGACAACTACGGCACTGTGAAGGCCCGGAAGAGCTGCGCCGGCGGCGTGGCCGGGCGCATGGACCTGGGCACCATTTACGGCAGCGGCGGCTGGGGCACAGTCTCCAGCGAAAGCGGCGACTATGTAGGCGGCGTGTGCGGCCTGTCCCTTTCCGCCGTCCGCAAGAGCTATGCCAAGTGCTCCCTGTCCGGCCGGAAATACGTGGGCGGCATCGTGGGCTCCGGCAGCCGGGTGTCCGGCTGCATCTCCATGGCGGAGATCACGGACTACACCCAGCAGGGCGGCGCCATCGCCGGTGAGATCACCGGGGAATACAGCGGCAACCTCTTTGTGTCTGACGATCTGGCAGGTGTGGACCGCATCAGCTTTTCCGGCAAGGCGGACCAGGTCAGCTATGAGACCCTCCGGCAGCGGACGGACCTGCCGGACCAGTTCCGGCGGCTGACGCTGTCCTTCCAGGTGGATGGACGGACGCTGAAAAAGCAGCTGTTCAATTACGGCGATTCCTTTACAGAGGAGGATTACCCCACCGTTCCGGAAAAGGAGGGCTGCTACGTCCACTGGAACAAGACAGACCTGAAAAACCTCCGGTTCGACACAGTGGTCAGCGGCGAGTATACGCCCTATGTCACCACCCTGGGGTCCGCCCAGCAGCGGACGAACCAGCGGCCGGTGCTGTTGGTGCAGGGCAATTTCCGGGAAGGGGATGCCCTCCGGGTGGAGGATATTTCGGCCCAGGTCTCCGGCAACGTGGTAGAGGCATGGAGCGTTCAGATCCCCGATGACGGGCTGTCCGACCACACGGTGCGCTGGCTGATCCCAGAGGACGGGGGCAAGCGGCTGGCGGTCTATGTGGACACCGGCAGCGGTGCCCAAAAGGCGGAAACGGAGCAGAACGGCAGTTACCTCTGCTTCACCATGACCGGCAGCGGTATGGTAACGGTGGTCTCCGGAGATGCCGCCGTGCGGCAGCTGTGGATCGCCGCTGCGGTGGCCGCTTTGGCAATTGTGATCCTGCTGGTACTCTGGCGGAGACGGCGGCGGAAAAAGGCCGCCGAGCCCACGGCCCGGGTGCGGGATACGGTGAAACGCTGAATAAAGGGGGCGCGGTTGGCCGCGCCTCCTTTTCACTTCCAAGCGGCGAAAAGGCATTGCCTTTTGCCGGAAAATATACTATAGTAAAGGAAATTACAGGCAGAGTAGAAGTGCGCGTGTCGGCCCTTGGGTCACAGTGCCGGTGGAACGGGGAGTTGTCCGCCGGACGAAAGGAATTTACCGCAGTGCGCCCTTCGCATCCCGCTGCCGCATACCGGAGAAGGACAGGCGGCGCCTGTCCGGCCTCCTCTGTGCGGCGTAACTGCCCACAGAAGGAGGATTTTTTATGTACCCCCATCCCTTTTCCGCCGCCTACTGGCGGACCGCCGCGGACGAACTGAAAAATGTCCGCAAGCTGACCTTTGCGGCCCTGTGCATCGCATTGTGCATGGCCCTCTCCGCCATTCCATCGGTGCCCCTGTGGGGCGGTGCCAAGATCACCTGGGGCTTCCTGGCCCGGGCGGTGTGCGCCTGGGTCTGCGGGCCGGTGCTGGGGATCGTCTTTGCCGTGGCAGAGGATCTGCTGAGCTTTTTCGTCACCGGGGGAGGGGGGCATCCCTTTTTCCCTGGGTATACCCTGACCACGGCATTGGGTGTTTTTGTATACGCGCTGTTTTTTTACAAGGTAAAAATTACGATTTGTAGAGTGCTTTGGGCCAAATTGCTGACCAATTTTCAGAATGTGACCCTGGGGGCGCTGTGGATGGCCATTCTCAGCGGCAAGGCCTGGTACGTCACCGCCGGGGGCAGCGCCATGAAGAATCTCATCTGCCTGCCCTTTCAGACCCTGCTGCTGTGGGCGCTGTTCAACACCCTGCGGCCAGCGCTGGCGAAGATGGATCTGGTGGAATAACCGACAAGGGAAAATGACTTACAAAAAGCACCTCCGGCTGCAAAGCCGGAGGTGCTTTTTCATGGAGAGCGGACCGGGTAAAATGGGCCGCGCAATAAAGTTTATGAATTGCTGATGGTTTGTTCACAAATTGTTTACCTGCCCCCATTGACTTTGAATGGCGTGGGTGGTAAACTGCGTTTAGCACTCAGGGAGAAAGAGTGCTAAATGAAATTTGAGGTGCTTTTTGTGGACTTGACCGACCGGAAAAAGCAAATACTGAAAGTGGTGGTGGAGGATTACATCCGCACCGCCGAGCCGGTGGGCTCCAAGGCCATCGCCGCGGAGATGGGCGGCAGCGTTTCGTCCGCCACCATCCGCAACGAACTTTCCGACCTGGTGGAGCTGGGCTATCTGGAACAACCCCATACCTCCGCCGGACGGGTGCCGTCCCCCAAGGGCTATCGGCTGTATGTCAACGAGCTGATGGAGCGCCAGCGGCTCTCCATCGCGGAGACGGAGAAGATCAACCAGTCCCTCCAGATCAAGATGGAGGAGCTGGACCGGGTCATCTCCCAGGCGGGCCGGGCCGTCAGCAGCTTTGTAAACTACCCCGCTTATGTGGCCGCCGCCGGAAAGGGCAGCGTCACCGCCAGCCGCTTCGAGCTGCTGCCGGTGGATGAGAAAAGCTGCATCGTGGTCATGATGATGGGCGACAACCGGGTAAAATCCCAGCTGCTGCGGATGCAGCTGAAGGTGGACCGGGACCAGATGGCCGCTCTGGTGGAGCTTTTGAACCGGCACTTCACCGGCATCTCCACCAAGGAGATGAACCAGAAGCTGATGGCCGTTTCCCAGGGCATCACCCCCCAGCTGTTCCTACTGCTGAGCCAGACGGTGAATTACGCTGTGGATGTGCTGGAGGAGTCCAACCACCGGGAATTCATCACGGCGGGCACCAACCAGCTTTTGAAGCTGCCGGAATTCCGGGATGCCGACAAGGCCCATGAATTGATGAGCTTTCTGGCGGATGACAAGGAGAAGCTGCCGGTGCCGGACGAGGGTCCCATGAAGATCCTGATCGGCCCGGAAAACGTCAGCGACGCGTTAAAGGATACCAGCGTGGTGGTGGCCAGCTACGATATCGGCGACGATATGCGGGGCCTCATCGGCGTGGTTGGTCCCACGCGGATGGATTACGCTGCGGTGGCCGCAAGGCTTACCGGCTTTGCCGACGGGCTGACGAAGCTCTTCGGCAAACAGGAAAAACAGGAATTACCCCCGAAGGAGGATACAGATACATGAGCGAAGAAACCAAAGAGCCTGTAGAGGAGACGCCCGAGGCTGCCAAGGCAGCGGAGGCGGAGCAGGAGAAGGCCCCCGAGAATCAGGAGCCGGAGAAGAAGCCCAAGAAGAAAGAGAAAAAGGAAAAGGGCATCACCTTTACCCGGGAGCAGGTGGAAAAGATGGAACTGGCTGCCAAGCAGCTGGAATCCGTGAAGGATCAGTTCACCCGCCTCACCGCCGAGTATGACAACTACCGCAAGCGTACCACCAAGGAAAAGGACAATATCTACCAGGATGCCAAGGGCGACACCATCAAGGCTTTTCTGGCGGTGTATGACAATCTGGAACGGGCCGCGGCCGCCGAAGGAGGCGAGGACAGTCCCCACAAAAAGGGCCTGGAGATGATTTTCCAGCAGTTCAAGGAACTGCTTGCCAAGGAAGGCGTCAAGGAAATTGAAGCCAAGGGCAAGGAGTTCGATCCGGAGCTGATGAACGCCGTCATGCACATTGAGGACGAGAATCTGGGCGAGAACGTTGTAGCCCAGGTGTTCCAGGCGGGTTTTGAACTCAACGGCAAGGTCCTGCGCCACGCCATCGTTCAGGTGGCCAATTAAAGGAGCTTTCTATGGATAAGAAGCTGTACCGTGATCCCATGAACGGGATGGTGGCCGGTGTGTGCGCCGGCATCGCGGAGTACTTCGGCTGGGACCCCACCTGGGTCCGGCTGGGCTGGGTGCTGTTCACCCTGCTGGGGGGCAGCGGACTGCTGGCCTATATCATCGCCGCACTCATCATTCCCAAAGCATACTGATGCTTGTAATGCAGTGATCAATAAAAATTTGAGATAAATTTGGAGGAATTCATTATGTCTAAGGTAATTGGTATTGACTTAGGTACGACCAACAGCTGCGTGGCTGTCATGGAGGGCGGCGAAGCCGTCGTCATCCCCAACGCGGAGGGCAACCGCACCACCCCGTCCGTGGTGGCATTCAGCAAGACCGGTGAGCGCATGGTGGGCCAGGTGGCAAAGCGCCAGGCCATCACCAACCCCGACCGCACCATCTCTTCCATCAAGCGTGAGATGGGCTCTGACCACAAGGTGAACATCGACGGCAAGGCCTATACGCCCCAGGAGATCAGCGCCATGATCCTGCAGAAGCTGAAGAGCGACGCCGAGGCCTATC
>OBLF01001639.1_pt1 | contig 17378 bp, 27 predicted proteins | sample 1519231 | NCBI WGS metagenome assembly OBLF01 (sample SAMEA2602895, study PRJEB22501) | metagenome | reverse complement strand
AAAGAGCAATATAACAGCATCAACGTTGGGGATGATGCTCCAGATTATTTAAAACAGAGAGGTAGATAGATGAAATGGATAATAATTTTTTAAAAATAACCTATATATCAAACGGTAGTGAATTTGATTTAATAGCCAACATAAATGAGATTGCAAGGTTATCCTATGGATTTAACCAAATAGAGTTTAAAACCCCATTTCCAAATGGAGAGCGTAATGTACCTCTTTCTCAAAAAGAGTTTGATAGAGTCGAAAAAATTTTATTAGAGAGGTAAACAATATGAATGTTGTAATCTATTTTAAAAACGGAAACACAGCATATTTTAAAGAGGTTGAAGATTATGAAACTGATGATTTAAATATTTCATTCTCTTATTTTGGAGTATCATCACAAGAAAGAAAGTTAGCAACTTTTTATAAAGATAGTATCGCTGGTATCGCTAAAACAAAGGAGGCTAAAGATGAATAAAAGACAACGCAAGAAACGCCTAGAGCGTGAAAAACGATACATGATTAAGTCTATTGACTTTTTGGAAAAATCTTATACTTTAGCTGCTAACCAAATGCGAGAAGAATATAACAAAATGCCGCTTGGATTTGAAAAGACATGTCATGATTTCTATATTGGCGGCTTTGAGTACGCTGTAAAAATGTTTGCAGATGCAAAAAGACTTATAAAGGATATAGGACATGAAGTTTGAATTTTCTTTACCTAGAGACACCAGACATAAAGCATCAAATATGGTCGTAAATAGTAATGATCGATTTCATCCACAAGTTAAAGCAAAGATGACTAAGCGCATTAGAAACTTTGCACACTGGCATACGTTGATGACAAAGGATAAAGAGAGGGCAGCATTTAGCCCCTCAAATCCTTGTGAGGTCATTGTTACAGTTTACAGCCCTACAAAGTCTAGGCTTGACCCACCTAATTTATATCCGACCGTTAAAGCTATCATAGATGGCATGACAGATGCTGGCATTTGGGTAGATGATAATCATAAGGTGATTAAAAAAATGTCATTTGTCTACGGTGGTTTAAGCGGCGAAAAAGGGCATTATAAGTTAATTTTTGATATTAGAGAGGAAATGAGATGAATAAACAAAGTGACGTCATGCAAATTATCGACCAAATCGGCGAGCCTGAAAAACCAGTCATTCCGCAATTTGTGGCGGAGTGGATTGAAACATGTAAGAAGATTGGTGATTTTTATGTAAGTTTGGGCTTCGCTTTATCTCCCACCGCTTGGAAAGAAAACAACTTATCCGATGAATGCGTTGGGTGGTTATTTGATGCTGATAATCAAGACCTCTTCGCCCGAGCATGGCTGGATGGTTACGATGTGGAGCAGGAGAAGCGGTACACAGTTATGTTGTGCAATGGACAGTCATTAAAGAAGGTGTATAGACAGGGTGATGATTACCTTGATTTTAAAATAGGGTATGGCAATTTTGACAGCTTTACTAAACAGCAACTAGAAGACGCAGGCTTTGGCTGGGTATTCGACTGCGAGGGTGTGGAAGTGCAGGAGGTTGAAGAATGAAAACTGTAAATTTTAGTATCAACAAAGAAATTGACGAAATTGAATATATCTGTCCACATTGTGGAGATGTAGAAACAATGGAACTCTACGAATTTTGCGAGTCTCATTGTATAGATTACGATTGCTTCGATCCGCACGAAGATTTGAATTTAGAAGTTGAATGTTTCAATTGTGGGTATTTTTTTGAGTTATTGAAAGTCAAAGAGGTAGAGTGATGAATCCAAACGAACCCTTCATTAGAGAGCTTATTGAAGATGAAGATATTATTTTTAATAAAGATAGTGATTATCACAAGCAGAAGAAAAAAGAAAAGAAGAATCTTATATTCAAACATAATAAATCTAAAAAGAAATTGAGGAAGAAAAATGAAATCTAAAAAAACAGGCGTTATTATCGGGGCGCTATTTGCAATCATTGCATCACCGTTTGTAGTGCAATTTGGCTGGAATGAGATCGTGACAACAATTGTCCCAGTTGGAAAAATTTCAGTTTGGCAAGCTTTGGGATTAGATGCGCTACTGTCATTCATCTTCCCTTTTGTGTCAAGTGAAAAAGAATCTTATGAAGACTATTCCCGTTTAGTGACTAGTAGTATCTCAAAGATTGTAACTTACGCATTATTGCTTTGGATAGCTAGTCTATTTATTTAGTGAGATTTGGAGGTAATGGATGACGAAGAAAAAAATAGATCGCTTGTCAGTTATCCATCGCAGGGAAATAAATTGGCTCAAGTGGTATTTTTTGAGAGACAAGGACAATCCTAAAAAAACAATACTTGAGCAAAAAATTCATAAAAGCTTTTTGGAAAATAACATCGAAGAAGCGATATTCTTGGTAAATCTAAAAACTGTCACAACAGAATTTGTAGAAAAGGCAGATGAAAAGATTTTAAAAACCATCAAAGAGGTTTATGTCTATGAAAATCTCAATGTAATTGGCGCTTGTCAAAAAATCTTATATCTAAGCCCTAGTCCAGCTTATACACATCTTAATAAATGGTTTGATAATTATTTTTATGCCACATACAAGCATCTACCATTGAAGAAATAACCGTAAAAATCCCCTAACCTATATATCTATAATCAAGGTATATAGGTTATTTTAAAATGAGGTAGAATATGAACAATCTGAAAATTGAATATGCGGGGACAGAAGAGGTAAAACCATATCACAAGCATAACACTATACGCCAGTACAATTTACAAGATTATGACGGCACGCGCACAGATGGTGGATATAACATACCTACACTTGAGCCGGTTGATCATATACCGAGTAAATTACAGGGTTTTAACTATGTTTTGAATAAACCTAACTATTCAGCAGGTGTGCATTTTTTCTTAGATGATTACCAATTTGAGAGAATTTGGAAACGTCCGGATTTCTATATTGAAAAATTGGCAGATTTTGATTGTGTATTAACACCAGATTTCAGCTTATATACAGATATGCCCTTAGCGATGCAATTATGGAATGTGTATAGATCGAGATTGATAGGCCAGATGATGCAGAATTGGGGCTATACTGTTATTCCAACCGTATCATGGTCAAGCCCAGAAAGTTATGAGTTTTGCTTTGATGGTTTACCAAAACATAGCACAGTAGCAATCAGCACAGTAGGCATCAAACGACGCAAAGAGCGTTTGGATTTATGGAAAAATGGAGTAGATGCCATGATAGAAAAAATAGCACCAAAGCGTATCTTAGTATATGGTGGTGATGTAGATTATGATTATAAAGGTATCGAGGTAGTTTATTTTAAAAATGACACAACAGAAAGGATGGACAAATGGGCGGTAGAGGGGCAAGTTCTGGAATGAGCAACAAAGGGAAGAAATATGGCACAGAGTATAAAACTATCCATCAAGCAGGCAATATAAAATTTGTCACTCAGAATGGCAATGGGTCGCAAAAGACCCCAATGGAGACAATGACTAGAGGTAGGGTTTATGCACTTATTGACAAGCATAAAAACGCCCCAAAGAGCATTGTTTATTTTGACACAAAAAACATGCGTAACAAGCAGATTGACTTAGACCATGTGCATAAAGGGATGAAACCCCATGCACATCACGGCTATAATCACGCAGAGTATGAAACGAGCAAAAAAGGGGCGGCCAATCTTACACCAAAAGAGAGTAGATTGGTTGAAAGAATAAATAAAGAGTGGTATAATTATAATAAGAAACGTAGGGAGTAGTATATAGGGATTACGCCTTGATGGAGGAGATTCCGGTTCGAATCCGGGCTACTACGTTACATCTTAGCTCCTTAATTGGGGCTTTTTTTGTGCCCTAATTCAAAAATAACAGTAAAACACCCCCTTTATACCCATATAAAATGAAATCATGAGTAATATACTTGTGATTTTTTTGTTGGAAAGGAGGTAGCGAATGAATGAAAGACAGAGGCGCTTTGCAGATGAGTACATAAAGACAGGAAACATTGAGCAGTCGGCATTGAAAGCTGGTTACTCTGAAAATTATGCTAGAAGTCAGTCGCATAAATTGTTGGCAAATATTGGCATAAAATCATATATTGAAGAACAGATGCAAGAGCTGCATAAGTCAAACATCATGGATGCCTCAGAGGCGCTTTATATCCTTTCTGAAATCGCTAGAGGTAACAGAAATGAGGAAGTCTTGATACTTAACCCAACGACAGGAAAAGTAGAGAGACACACTAAAAAAGCAGACAATGCAACAGTCATTAAAGCTATTACTGAAATCTTAAAACGCTATCCAACAGCTAAACAATCTGAAAAACTAGAGCTTGAGATTGAGAAATTAAAATCACAGTTGATAGATACACAGATGGAAGATGACACCATCACAATTATTGATAGTTGGGAGGGTGACGATGAAGATAATTGATATCCAAAAAAATGTCAATCCCCACTTTAAGAGCGTCTGGGTATCTAAATTGCCCTATAATGTGTTGAAAGGTGGACGTAACTCTTTCAAGTCGTCTGTAATCGCGTTGAAACTAGTCTATATGATGTTGCGATATATAAAAACTGGAGAGACAGCAAATGCAGTTGTCATTCGTAAGGTTGCTAATACGATTAGAGATAGCGTGTTTAATAAAATCTGGTGGGCTTTAAATTTGTTTGGAGCTGGTGACAAGTTCAAGAAGACAGTTAGCCCGTTTCAAATTATCCACAAGAAAACAGGTTCGACATTCTATTTCTACGGTCAAGACGACTTTCAGAAGTTGAAATCTAATGATATTGGGAATCTCATTGCTGTTTGGTATGAAGAAGCTGCTGAATTTGCTAGCCAAGAAGATTTCGACCAATCTAACGTAACCTTTATGCGCCAAAAACATCCACGCGCTAAATTTGTGCAATTCTTTTGGAGCTATAACCCGCCTAGAAATCCGTATAGCTGGATCAATGAGTGGTTTGAGAGTGTCAAGACTAACGAAAACTATCTAGCACACTCAAGTACTTATCTTGATGATGAGTTGGGCTTTGTGACTGAACAGATGCTAGAAGATATAGAGCGCATCAAAGAGAATGACTATGACTATTACAGGTATCTATATCTTGGTGAGGCCGTGGGGCTCGGTAACAACGTTTATAACATGAGTACATTTCACCCTATCGATGCTTTGCCAACTGATGACAGGCTGATAGGCATATCATTTGCGCTAGACGGTGGGCATCAACAATCAGCGACTGCCTGCTGTGCTTTTGGTATCACAGCTAAAGGTAAGGTTATATTGCTTGATACTTGGTATTATAGCCCTGCTGGGCAAGTGGTCAAGAAAGCACCTAGTCAGTTATCTCAAGAAATCTATGCGTTTATACAGGCTGTTATCTCGCAATATAGAGTGCCAGCGTTGCAGTACACCATAGATAGTGCAGAGGGGGCGCTTAGAAACCAGATGTATCTTGATTTTGGGCTAAGATGGCATCCAGTTGCTAAATTGAGAAAAGTAACTATGATTGATAGTTTTCAATCATTGCTGGCACAAGGCAGATTTTATTATCTCAATACAGAAAATAACAAGATATTCATTGAAGAACACAAGATGTACAGATGGGATGAAAAAACTATCAAATCAGATAACCCTAACGTCATCAAAGAAGATGACCATACATGCGACACATCACAGTATTTTGTATTAGATAACGCTAAAATACTAGGATTGCGCGTGGGTAACACATAAGGAGGGCAGACATGAGCCTATTTCAGAAAGTAAAAGACTTTTTCAGTCGCGGGAGGTATAACATGCAAACATCAAATCTAAGCAGCATTCTAGATCATCCAAAAATAGCTGTTACACGAGAGGAATATAACCGTATTCAGCAAAATCTAACTTACTATCAATCTAGATGGGAAGACATAGAATACACTAATACTGACGGCGATATTAAACGCCGCAAGATGAACCATTTACCGATTGCTAGAACAGCAGCCAAAAAGATTGCTAGCTTAGTTTACAATGAACAAGCGGAGATTTCAGCAAAAGATAGCACGCTAAACGATTTTCTGAATGATATGCTGGCAAATGACCGCTTTAACAAAAACTTTGAACGGTATTTAGAGAGCGCTCTAGCTTTGGGAGGCATGGCTATGCGTCCTTACGTTGATGGCGATAAAATACGTGTGGCATTTGTTCAAGCGCCTGTATTTTTACCATTGCAAAGCAACACGCAAGATGTATCAAGTGCTGCAATTTTAACAAAGACCATCAAATCAGAGGGCAAAACTAATGTGTACTATACTTTGGTTGAGTTTCACGAGTGGGTAACTAAAGATGGCAGCGATATAGGCAGTACAAAAGACAAGAGCTTGTACCGCATTACTAACGAGCTGTACAAATCAAATACAGATAGTGCGCTAGGTCAGCGCGTGAACTTGCAAGAACTCTATCCAGACCTTGAACCTGTAACTGTACTGAAAGACCTATCACGCCCTTTGTTTACTTATCTGAAAACTCCGGGAATGAATAACAAAGATATCAACAGTCCGTTAGGTCTATCAATCTTTGACAATGCGAAAACAACCATTGACTTCATCAATCGTACGTATGATGAATTTATGTGGGAAATTAGGATGGGGCAACGCCGCGTGATTGTGCCAGAGCAATTGACACAATTAAAAATACAGAACGACCGAGGAGATATTAAATTTAAACGCCGTTTTGATGTTGAGCAGAATGTGTACATGCAAATAGCAACAGGCAACATGGATAGCGGTAATATCATTGACATTACAACGCCTATTCGCTCGTCTGACTATATTTCAGCTATTTCAGAGGGGTTAAAACTCTTTGAGATGCAGATAGGGGTATCTAGTGGCATGTTTACGTTTGACGGCCAAGGGGTGAAGACAGCAACCGAGATTGTCAGCGAAAACAGCGACACATACCAAATGCGCAACAGTATTGTTGCACTTGTTGAGCAGTCTATTAAGGAACTTTGTATCTCAATGTGTGAACTCGGTAAGGCTGTTAGCTTGTATAAGGGTAATATACCAAAACTTGATGATATTTCAGTCAATTTAGATGATGGGGTCTTTACTGATAGACACGCAGAGCTTGATTACTGGATGAAAATGGTTGCAGCTGGCTTTGCTACTCAAAAGAGAGGTATCGCTAAGACGCTGAACATCACGGAGGATGAAGCAGAGAAAGAGCTTGCTGAAATCAATGGAGAACTACCGCCAGAGAGCGATGCAGAGCTTGCTTTATATGGTAAAGGTAAACAAAATACAGTAGGAAACAAGAATATAGTGGAGGATGGAAAAAATGGCGAAGTATAAGAAAAAACCAGTTGTAATTGAGGCTATTAGATTTGTTGGCTCAAATTATGAAGAAATCAGAGAATTTATTGGAGAGGATACTCTATGCTCTGATTTAAGTATTGTGATACCCACGCTAGAGGGTGATATGGTGGCTCAAAAGGGCGATTATATAATCAAAGGTGTACAAGGTGAGTTTTATCCATGTAAGCCCGATATTTTTACTGAAACCTATGAGGTAGTTAGTGAGGCTTAATCATGAGTGAAAAAAAGAAACATCCAACACTCAATGATCAGCAGTTTTCTCTGCAAATGCAGGGCGTGAGCGATATTTACGCTAAAATGCAGATTGAGCTATTTGACAGCATGATTAAACGCCTAAAAAAGCGCGGTAGTGCTGACTTGCAAGAAAATCCGTATGTATGGCAACTAGAAAAGCTCAATGATATGCACATGTTGAACGATAAAAACCTAAAAACGATATCGGAGCGTACAGGTATTGCTGAAAGCCTGTTAAGAGATGTTATTGCCAATGAGGGGTTGAAGGTCTATAAGGACACTAAACAGCAGCTTGAAGAAGATTTAGGGCGCGTGCATAGCGGTATTGTTAGAAATGGCGTTACAGATGCCTTAGAAGCTTATACATCACAAGCTATTGAAGAGCTCAATCTCATTAACACAACTTTACCTAAAAGCATTCAAAGCGTCTTTAAATCAATAGTAGAGCAGACAGTGGCTAATGTGGTAGCTGGTACTAAAACAAGCGATAGAGCTTTGCATGAGACTATTATGAGTTGGCAGAAAAAAGGTTTTACTGGTTTTACGGATGCAGCAGGTAGGGAGTGGAGAGCTGATAGTTATGCACGCGCTATCATCAAAACAACGACTTACAGAGTGTACAACGAAATGCGAACTAGACCGGCGGAAGAATTAGGTATTGATACATTTTACTACTCTATCAAGCGCACAGCGCGGCCAGCATGCAGCCCTATTCAGGGTAAAATAGTAACAAAGGGTGAAAGTCGTACAGAGAATGGTGTAAAAGTCTATTCGCTGTACGACTATGATTACGGTACAGCCGGCGGCTGTCTTGGCGTGCATTGTGGTCACTACCTCACACCATTTGTTATAGGTGCTAATGAGTTACCAGACTTGCCAGATTATCTAAAAGACCTTACACCAGAGCAGGCAGAGGAGAATGCACGTATAGAAGCTAAACAGAGAGCGCTAGAACGTACAATTAGAAATCATAAGGAGCGCTTGCATTATGCTAATACTATGAATGATGACGATCTGATACAAGCCGAAAAACTCAAGGTTAGAAAGTATCAAAATAAAATCAGAAATCTTGTGGATAACTACGATTTTTTACATCGAGATTATAGCCGAGAAAAGATATACACATAAGAGGGTGTTGCTAATAGCAGCGCCCTTTTTTGTTTGCCTAAAACCGTAAAAAATCCCATCACATCAAAGGTATATTAAAAAAGTAAATAATATTTTGCTTGAGGTGGGAGTTATCCACCTAAAAAAGAACTAGGAGGGTATAAATGGCATTTACAAAAGAAGAACTACTCAAACTTGGATTGACAGAAGAACAAGCAAAAGATGTCTTTGCATTACGTGGTAAAGAGCTCAACGAAGACAAATCAGCTTTAGACACTATCACAAAAGAGCGAGATAGTCTGAAAGACCAGTTACAAAAAGCAGAGGAGCAAGTCGAAAGCTTAAAATCACTTGAGAGTATCAGCGCCGAACAAAAAGATGCGATTGATAAATTACAAGCAGATTATGACAAGTATAAACAAGAAGCCGAAGCTGAACTGGCAAAAACAAACAAGGTGAATGCTATCAATCTTGCTTTGAAAGACACTAAGGCACACAATCCAGCAGCTTTGATGAAGTTTATTGATGTGGATGCCATTGAAGTTGACGAAAATGGCAAACCAAAACTAGACGATGTTATCAATGGCTTAAAGGAAACTGATTCGTACCTATTTCAGGCAGAAGAAAATGGCTCACCTAACCCTAACATTGTACCGCCGGGCAATCCAGCGGCTGGCGCTGGTTCGGCAGATGATGCATTTGCTGCGGCGTTAGGATTAACAAAATAATTTTAAGGAGGCTATAAATGTCTATCAATTACGTTACTAAACGAGAAAAAGAGTTTGACCAAAAATTGATGCAGGGCGCACTAACAAATATTTTAGAAACCCCACGCGTTAATTGGTTAGGTGCTAAATCGTTTGAAATTCCTACTGTATCTGTTTCAGGATATAAAGCACACACACGTTCAAAAGGCTATAACTCCGGTACTGTCTCAAACGACAAAAAGGTTTATACGCTTAATTTTGATCGTGATATTGAGTTCTTTGTTGACATTGCAGATGTGGATGAAACAAATCAAGAATTGTCGATGGCTAATATTACAGGCACATTCATCACAGAGCACGCGACACCAGAACTTGATGCATATCGCTTTTCTAAATTAGCTACAACAGCTATTACGGCAACTCAATTCAAAGCAGAAGATGACTATTCAGAAACCAATGTGTACTCACGCTTGAAAGCTGCTATCTTGCCAATACGTAAATATGGGGCAGGTAATATTGTAATTTACGTTTCTAGTGAGATTATGGATTTCTTAGAACGTTCAAAAGATTTCACGCGCTCAATCGCTACCACATCACCACAAGGCATTGATACACGCGTTACATCGCTTGATGGTGTGCAAATTGTCGAAGTTTGGGATGATGCACGTTTTAAAACTCAGTTTGAGTTTACAGATGGATTTGTCAAAGCTTCTGGAGGCAAAGACATCAATTTCTTGATTGTGGCTAAACCAGCTGTTATTGCAAAAGCTAAATTTAACTCTATTTATCTCTTCGCTCCTGGTCAACATACAGAGGGGGATGGATACCTTTATCAAAACCGTATGTACCACGACTTATTTGTCTTAGAAAACAAAAAAGATGGTGTTTACGTTTCTCATAAATCGGCATAGGAGGTAACAGATGAAGAAATACTTGAAAGAAAATCAAGTTTACACTGTCCAAGAAGGTAGTGAGTTTGAAGCTCAATTGATTTCTAATGGTTTTGAAGAAGTTGTTGAAACTGAAAACAAAACAAAAGGCAAGAAAAAGGCTGATAGTGATGAGTAAGGAGGTATAGTTCATGGCGCTTTATAAAGCACAAAAAAATATCTACTTTACAAGTCTTAATAAAGATGTTGCTTTGGGTGAAATTATTGAGTTAGAACAAACACATGCAGAGGCTGTGAATGCTGATTTAAAACCGATATTTACTGATGTTGATGCAGTACTTGTGCCGGTTGATGAAGATACTAAACCTAAAAAGGCAGCACGTAACAGCAAATCTGATACGGAAGCTGTAAAAGATGCAGCTGATAAATAAGGGGTGGAAACACCCTTTGTTTGTAAGGGGGTTACACATGACTTATTTAACAAAAGACGAGTTTGCTGAAATGGGCTTTGATGAGGTAACTGACTTTGACAATCTGGTTAAGCGTGCAGAAATTGCCATCAATCTCTATACTCAAGGGATTTATCAACGATATATTGACTTTGATAAAGAAGCTGATTACCGAAAACAGGCGGTAAAGCTAGCTATGGCGTTTCAGATTGCTTATCTTGATGTCTCTGGCATCATGACAGCTGATGACAAGCAAACTATGGCAAGTGTTTCTATTGGTCGTACATCAATCTCTTATGGCAACTCACAAAGTGGGTCAGCAGGTCAGAGGTTCAACCTTTCTCTGGACGCTGAAAATGTCTTGAGGCAAGCAGGCTTTAGCTTGATTGTAGCGGTTGATTATGATTGATAAACGCTTATTAAAAGATGTTATTTCTGTCCGAAAGGTTGCGGGCAGAAATGATTTTGGGGATGTTAGTTATTCTGACGCACTGGATATTAAGCCAGTAAGGTTTGATAGGTCAGTGAGTGTAACAGGCGCTAACAACTCTAAAACGAGGCAGAAAGCGGGAGTTATCTATATTTATCCAAAATTTGCAAATGTGACAGTTGATGATAGTTGGCTGGGTGCAACTGTGAATGATGGAGCGCGTGATTATACTATCACAGGCTATCAACCTAATTACCTTAACGGGAAAATATTTAGCTATGAAATCGAGGTGATTTGATGGCTGATGTCAAAGTTACGGTTAATTTAGATGGTGTCAAACGTAAAGTGTCACCAGAAAATTTGAAACGTGGCAAATTAGCAGCAGCTAGCCAAGCAATGCTAATAATGGATCCGTATATCCCTATGAGAAGTGGCCCTTTAAGAGCTTCTGGACGTGTTGAATCTAACGGGGATGTCAGTTATAACACAGTCTATGCCAGAGCACACTTTTACGGTAGCAACGGTATTGTGACATTTAGAAGATATACAACCGCTGGTACAGGCAAAAGGTGGGATAAGCCATTAAAAGCTAATATTGACAAGCTAAAGCAAGCAGCCGTTAGAGCGATGGGGTTGAGATGATACAAGATAACAAAAACTTTCAGGAGGTGCTGTTAGCACATATCAATAAAATCAATAATCTACCAATGAAAGCGCGCCTTGATTATTTTGAGGATGATAAGGATGACTTAGTTATCAACGCTATACCCGGTGGAACAATTGATAAGGAATACATGGATGGCACAAGAGAGGTATCGTTGCCGTTTGAAATCGCTGTTAAATGTAAGAGCAATCAAAAGGCTAGTGATACTATTTGGCTTATCAATGGGGACTTATCAGAATTTGATATTGAGTTACATAGTACCGACAATACTTATACTTTTCTTTCTCTTGATGTCGGAAAACCCGGCATTAACGGGAAAGATGAACAAGGTTACTTTGTCTACACCTTGCAAGTGACCGCTAAATTGGAAATCGCAGGAGGATAAACAACATGGCACGTATGAAAAATGCCAAGCGCAAACATTTAATTGCACCTTTTGATCCAGTAAAACCGGATGTTGTACCAGAAGATAGCGAATTTATGCCGCTAGCAAAATACATTGAAAGTATTGAAGACGATACAGATGAAGAAACGGATGATACTGGATACTATGACGGTGATGGTACACCAGAGGAAACAGTAACATCTGTATCTGGAGCTTATACAGTATCTGGAATTTATGATGCAGAAGACAAGGCGCAAGCTCACATTGCAAACATGCGATACAAGATTGGTGAGGGTCGTCGTGTATGGCATCGTGTGATTGAATCGAACAACAAAAAGTCATTTACTCAAGTTGCAAATGTTTCTGAAATCAAGGCAGGATCTGGAGATGCAACAGATTATGAAGAATTTGGCTGCAAACTTAAATGGATCAAAGCGCCGATTGAAAAAGGCATTACAGGTTAATAAACAAACACTTTGGAGGAAATAGAGAACATGGCACGTACTTATAATTTTGGAAATCTAAAGGATGTTACGACGTTCAATATCGGAGATGTCACCCTTGAATTTCAACCAACGGATGAAAAGAGCGAGTTGCTCGAGAAGAAATCTGCCGAACTAAAGAAAAAAGCCGAGCAGATTGATGAATCTGGGACGGAGTGGGAATTGCGAAAAGAACTCAAGGATTTGCTAGACGAGTTCTTTACAGCAGCTTTTGATAGCGAAGCACCACAAAAACTTTACAATGCTTGTGGTCAGAATACAATTTCTTATCTCAAGTTATTCTTGCAGATTGCTGATGCTTTGCGAGAAGTCAACGAAGAAAAACAAAACGATGAAACATTCAAGAAGTATCTTGCTGAATAATGTTTGATATTTCCAAAAAAATGGATGACAGGCTGGTACTCAATGATAAAGAGTATCAGCTTTTCTTATCATTCGACAGGGTTCTTTGGTGTTTTGATATGTGGAGCAAAGAGCATATACCACCCCATCTAAAGCCTAAATTAGCGCTAGCTAAGCTAACCAACGATGAGAGTTTTAAGGATGTAGCCCCTGTGGAGGCTATGGCAGCCTATCAAGAAGTCTTTGACAAATATATCAGAGTTGTTAAAGCTAGCGATGAGGTTGATAGATACGATATTGAGGGTAATGTGTTACCTAAAAAACCTAAAGATGATCCTGATAGTGATGAGAAGCCTTTATTTTCAATCAAATATGATGGTGAATACATTTTTTCATCGTTTATGCAAGCCTATCACATTGATTTGATTGAGGCACAAGGTAAGTTGCATTGGCAAAAATTCAACGCTTTACTATCTGGTTTGCCAGATGGCACAAAGTTTGTTGAAGTGATGAAAATCAGAGCTTGGAAGCCCCAAAAAGGGGAAAGTAACAAGGAAAGACAAAGAATGCGTGAATTACAAGAAGAATACGCATTACCAAACTAACAAACTAAAAAGAAAGGGGGGATTATATGGCATCAGATGGAAAGGTAACCATCACAATTGATTTAGATGGTGCAAAAGCTCAAGGAGAAGTGAAATCTCTAAAAGGACTTTTACAAAGTTTGGGCAGTGCATCTACTACGGCTTTAGGCAGCGGTGCAAAATCTATTTTTGGATTTGGTGCAGCATTTGCAGTAGCTAGCAAGGTTGTTAATTCTGCTCTAGGGGCTATTTCTAGCTCTATGAGTGGGGCGGTTAACCGTGTCGATACCATGAACCGCTTTCCAAAAATGATGGAGGCAATGGGTTTTTCGGCTCAAGATGCCAAGAGTTCCATTGATGAACTCTCTAAGGGGATTGATGGACTGCCAACCGCTCTTGATGAGGTGGTAGGAACTACCCAACAGTTAGCCTTGATGAATGGTGACTTAAGTAAGTCAACCAAATTAACTTTAGCGCTTAATGATGCCTTTCTAGCCTCTGGATCATCATCAGCTGATGCAAGCCGTGGATTAACCCAATTTAGTCAGATGATGTCATCAGGCAAGGTTGATATGCAATCGTGGAAAACTCTTATGGAAACCATGCCTTTAGGGTTGCAGAAAACAGCAGAGGCATTTGGTTTTGCTGGTGCATCTGCTAAAAACGACCTTTATGAGGCATTAAAAAAGGGGACTATCACCTTTGACCAATTTTCAGACAAGTTGATTGAACTTGATGGCGGATTGAATGGATTTGCACAATTAGCGCGTGTAAACTCAATTGGTATTGCAACATCATTCAAAAACATCAAAACAGCTGTAGTGCGTGGTGTCGCAAATATGATACAAGCCTTTGATAAAGCTGCTCAAGCGGCTGGATTAGGTGGCATTGCAGAGAACCTAAATAAGGTTAAATCGGCTGTTAGTGCAGCGTTTAACGCTATCAATGGGCAAATTGGGAAATTTGTAAATACTGCTGTATCAACTTTTAAGAAGATATTTAATAACAAGAGTTTAGTGAGCTTAGAAACGGCTTTACACTCTGCTAAAACGGCTATTGATGCAGTTAAAGACGCGTTAAGTGCTGGTATCAATAGCGGTGGTTGGATATTTACTGCACAGATAGCGGTTAAAACGGCTATTTCGGTGTTTTCTAACGCCTCGCTAGCTGTTGCTAAGTTTGTGAATGCTTTTGCGGAAACTGGCGCGATAGCTAATTTTAGGATGATGATCAACAACATTTTAGAAACCGTTCAAAGTGTTGTTAAGAAATTCAATGATAGTGATGTTGCAAGTGGATTAGGTACTGCCTTTGGAAACTTAGTTAAAACAGCGTCCAATGCTTTTGCGGAGCTTGGCAAGAGCATCAACTGGGATAATGTGATTTCTACGTTTTCAACTGTTGCAACAACTCTTATGAATATAGCATCGGCGGTTATCCCGGCTTTAACTAAAGGATTTGTTGCTGTTGTAAATGTCCTAGCTGCAATTGGTAGTAGTAGTTCATTTCAGTTATTGGCTAGAGGCATTGAATTAGCTGTACAAGGTATTTCTAAGCTTGTGCAAGGGATAGCTGATTTCTTTGCCAAAACAAATGTCGCTGCAGCAGATACAGCCGTCATTTTCACTGGCTTAGCTGCTATAGTCGCAAAGGTTTTTGGAGGTGGTATAAGAAACTCTATTTCTATTGTCAAAGGGGCGATTACTGGTTTGCTATCACGCATTCCTTTAATTGGTCGATTATTCCGTTCAAGCGGCAACATTGCCCAACAAGCTATGAGCAAAGCTGCTGGATCAGCTGGGCAAAGCGTTTCAAAGATTGCTCAAATCATAAATAGCTTAGGTAATGTCTTAAAGTCTGCTGGGAAAGCTATTTCAACGGCTTTTAGAGGCATAGGTAGTGGGGTTTCTACCCTTTTGAAAGGTATAAGTTCGAGCATATCTACAGTTGCTCAAGGAATAAGCCAAAGTATAGCCACTGTTTTAAACGGTGTAGGGACAAGTTTATCCACAATTTTTAAATCTCTAGGAACTGGTATAGAAACGGCAGCCAAAGGCATAGGATCTGGATTATCAACAGCTTTTCAGGGGATTGGTAAAGCACTATCTCTTGTAAATCCCGTAACTCTTTTATCTCTATCTGTTGCAATTTTGGCAGTAGGTGCGGCATTTGCTTTGGCTGGTAGTCAAGGTCAAGGTATCAAAGTGATGCTTGAGGGATTTGGCTCATTGATTGAATCGGTCGGTGCTGCCATTTCTAATTTTGTAAGTACAGTTATTTTATCATTTGCTCAAGCGTTGGCGATTGTTATTCCGTCATTAGCTAAGCTCTCGCCTCTAGTGACAGCGGTAGGTCAAGCGTTTGCTACAGTTATTACTGCCATTGGTGGAGTAGCCCCTCAATTGGGTGTGCTAATTGCTTCAATTGGTAGTGCTGTGTCTGAAATTATCGGGGCTGTATCTAACTTAGTGACAGCATTTGCACCTATAGTTGAAATAATGGCGAATACTTTTGTCCGCGTCGTAGAAGTGGTTATGTCCGCTGTACCTCAAATCATTTCAGCTTTGACGCCGCTAGCACAAATATTCTCAACAACTTTCATTGAGATTACTCGGATTGTATCACAAGCTATCGTTCAAATCGTTCAGGCGTTAGCGCCATTTATTCCGGCTATAAGCGAGATGGTTACTGCTTTGGCTCCTGTATTGCAATCACTCGTAGACGCTTTTAACAACTTAATCAGTCAGATAAGACCAATAATTGATAGCATAACTAATCTATTCAAAACATTAGGAGAACAAATCAGAAATATTCTTGATGGTGCTAAGGGTGTTATAGAGGGGTTCGGTAGTGCTGTAAGGTCAATTCTTGATGGTATAGCTGGCATTTTTGACTCAATCGGTCGAGCTGCATTAAATGCTGGTCGAGGCTTTAAATTGTTAGCTCAAGGCGTTGTCATGATTACTAATACTAATCTTGCAGATATGGCTGCTTCTTTGGGAGCTGTTGCGGTTGGTGTTGGTAAGATTGCTGCTCAAAGCGGAGGTATGGCAAGTGCTGGAGCTGGTATCAAATCGCTCGGACAAGGCCTGGTAATGGTACAAGCAAGCGGAACAGCTGCTGCAAGTGTTTTGCAAGTTTTAGCTAGCTCTATACCTGCTATTTCATCTAGCATTACAGGATTAGCTCCAGCAATGACACAAGCAAGTGCAGCGATGGCAGCTTTTGCAAGCGGTGCGATATCTTCTCTAACTAGTCTTGCGGTTTCATCAAGTTTAGTGGCAATGTTTAGCGCTAGTTTAACCACGTTACAAAGCTCAATCTCGACTGTAAGCGGAGCTGTTATTTCTCTTGGAAATAATGTATCTATCACGGCAATCTATATGACTAATATAGCAACAACAGCATATCAAGCAACTACTGCTATATATCAAATGCAGACAGCTATGTATAGGACGTCTAGTGCGACATTATCGGCTGGACAGGCATTCGCTTCACTGAGAGCAATGGTTGTATCTAATATGTCGGGTATGGTTGCAGCGATTAGCTCATCAATGGCACAAGCACAATCTGTTGTACGTCGAGCAAGTCAAGACTTTGTCCGGTCTATTGCTAGTGCAGTGCCTCTAATGAGACAACATGGTTTACAAGCAGGACAAGGTGCAGGTCAAGGGGTAAGTACTGGAATTAGGTCAACTAGTGGTCTAGCAGTTGCGGCAATGAATGCCATGATTGCTGCTGTGC
>OBLF01001638.1_pt1 | contig 17383 bp, 22 predicted proteins | sample 1519231 | NCBI WGS metagenome assembly OBLF01 (sample SAMEA2602895, study PRJEB22501) | metagenome | reverse complement strand
CGTTTTTGCGAGTGCAAAGGTACGATTTTCCTGCGAACCGACCAAACTTTTCTGTGTTTTTTTGTAATTTCCAGATTTCAGTACTCCACCCAGTACTACTCCGAGTACTGCCAACGTGTCTATGCACCTAAAAAGGCAACCAGGATGTTTTCAAGACAGAACGAAAGATTTGAACCTGGACTTCAGAACATCCGGGAGACGATGGCCAGAACTTCCCGGCATTTTCTCCCAGCTGCTTTCAGGAATGTCGGCAGCCTCTGGAAGAACATTTTCCCGTTTTTCAGCCCCAACTGACCTCTAATTGGAGAATTTTGTCTATATTTGCACCTGGACTTGAGACACTGGAGTGTGTCCGGTCCCATTTTGTGGGTTAACAATTCAGCGTTTGCTATTTATTCAATAACGTTCAGGAAACTTGGCGGTAGAATGAACAACAGGAATGGATGAATCAGTGAACGTCCGCGATAGTGTGGGCGTTTCTCATCTCCTGTTGTAGGTTTCCGCCAAGTACCTCTGAACGTGGATGACAATGTCCACGCTTCACATACAGGTACTTGGCTGTGACCTTCGCGATTTGGGTACAAGGCATCGCATTAAACGGTTTAATGCAATGACAAAAGAACAGACGGCCCTGCTGAAAGGCGTGGCAATCCTGATGATGCTGTTTCTACATCTGTTCAATAATCCCAGCCTGGGGGACTACTGTAGACCAATGGTTTATCTCGATGGGAAACCACTTGTCTACATCGTCAGCCGTGCATGTAGCCCTGTCGGTATTTTCCTGATGCTGAGCGGCTATGGACTAAGCTACATTAATTTCCATGGCACTCTTTCCCTCAAAAACCAGTTTAAAAGGCTTTTGAAACTGTACATCCATTACTGGATTACTCTGCTGGTCTTCGTCAGCATCGGGTGTTTCGTAAGACCTGAACGTTATCCCGGAAGTCCCGCAGATGTCCTCATGAACGTAACGAGCCTAAGCAGCAGTTATAATTCCGAGACATGGTTTCTTTTTCCCTATATGCTGCTCTCACTGACATCCATGCAGATCTTCAGATGCATGGACAGGATAGGAATTGCCAGAAGTCTCATCATTTCATGGGGATTGTATATGGTGAGCTGCTATGTCATCAGCCGGTATGTTGCACCTGCCAAGGCATATACAGAATGGTACAGCTATGTATTGACCTACTTCGACGTGCTGTTCCCTTTTGCAATCGGCGCAGCGTTCCATCGTCAGACAGAGAAAGGAAGGGCCTCTTCTCCTTTCCTGCATTCACACAGGACAGTTACCTCCATTCTGCTGTTTTCTCTATTCATCGTAAACTGTCTTATTTCAAGCGCAGCAACCTCTTATCTGTTTGAATTCTCCTACATATACCTTTTGTCACACATAAACATCAACGGCATGACCAGACGATTCCTTATAACAATGGGCAGACATTCCATGGTCATGTGGCTCACCCATTCCTATTTCTGCTATCATCTGTTCCACGACTTCATCTATGGTTTCAGATATCCGCTGGTGATTTATGTCATCCTGATTGCGATCAGTTATGGCGTATCCCTTCCGATCAGCCGTCTTGCCCAGGCTGTTATCCGGCGTGTTCCCTTTTTGAGATAATGCTCAGTCTTTTTTACCGAAAAGCAGGAAGAATCTTGGGTAAAGCTCTTAGTTTTACTTTGAAAAGACGTATATTTGCAGAAAAAACAAACAGAGACTTCAAACGCTTTACAGGAGATTATGCAGAACTTTGCAGCAATTGATTTCGAGACGGCCAATTTCGAGCGCAGCAGTGTCTGCTCGGTGGGAGTCGTAATCGTAAGGGGCGGAGAGGTTGCAGACACGTTCTATTCTCTCGTCCATCCTGAACCGAACTACTACCAATGGCGGTGTACACAGGTTCACGGGCTGACACGCGAAGATACCGACGGGGCTCCGGTCTTCAGCAAGGTATGGGCAAGGATAGAACCGCTCATCGAGGGACTTCCGCTTGTAGCACACAATGCTCCGTTCGACAAGGGATGCCTGCGGGCATGCTTTCAAACCTACCGGATGGACTATCCCGACTATGAGTTCCTTGACACGCTAAGAGCAGCACGGCGTGTCTTTCCTCACCTTTCCAACCACCAGCTGCACACTGTCTCAGCAGCCTGCGGCTATGATCTCTCCCGGCACCACCATGCCCTCGCCGATGCCGAAGCCTGCGCATGGATAGCAAGAGAGATTCTATAGCATGCTGACTGGAAGACCGGTCTTCCAGTCTGTCTTCTCCGGCAGTATCGGTAATCAACGGTATTCCCAGCCGTCTGGAACACAGTTCCCGACCGTTGGGAACGACATTCCCGGCCGCTGGGAACACGGTTCCCAGCGGCCGGGAATTCTTCATGCGCAAGCCGGCCCAGAGGCCCTTCACACCAAATAACACATATACCCTACGAACACTGCCGTCAGCACGGCACCTTCCCATCTCTCAATCCTGTACCTGGTAAAAGAGAAGAGCCACAGAAGTATCACAGAGACCACCAGCATGGACAGGTCGGTCATGGTAATCCCCCGGAGCTTCATAGGGGTTATCATCCCGGTAACACCGAGGATGGCAAGGATATTGAACACATTGGATCCGAGGACATTTCCGACAGCTATGCCGCTGTTTCCCTTGCGGGCCGAGACGACACTCGTCGCCAGTTCCGGAAGAGACGTACCACCGGCAACGATTGTCAGACCGATAACAGCCTCCGAAACACCCAGACTTGCAGCCACTCCTGTCGCTCCTTCAACAAAAAGATTGCTGCCGCCTATCAGGCACGCCAGGCCGACGACAATCCACACTGCCGAAAGCCATGCAGCCTGCGGCTTCTTCCTGTCGCTGTCACCCCCGGCCTTCTCCGTTCCGGCTTCCTTGAGCGTCATGTACATAAAGGTGAGAAAGAGCACAAACAGAACAGCGGCATCCCCCCTGCCGATTTCTCCGTCAAGACACATAATCAACAATACGGCTGATGCAACAAGGGAAAAAGGAATGTCCTTCCTGACAGTATTCTTCAGGATGGCCATCGGTGCTGTCAGTGCCGACACACCTACGATGAGCAAAGTGTTGAAGATGTCGGACCCGACGATGTTACCCACCGCCAGATCGGGAGTTCCTTTCAATGCCGAAACAAGGCTCACACAGAACTCGGGCATACTCGTCCCCATCGCCACGACGGTCAGCCCGATGACAATCTGCGGCACCCGCATCTGCTCTGCCACGGCCACCGCACCGTCCGTCAGGCGGTCAGCTCCCCATAACACAAGGGCTATACCCACAAGAATCCATAAAACATTCAGTGTCATCTTTCCCGAACAGTAAAACGTCTCCTGATACGACCGTCATGGCCGTTCAAATACGGACCGACTCCATAAATCACTTCTATTGGATTTCCGCCTTTCAGACAAGCCAGTCCTTTCTCTTTCCTGAAAGCGGACGGCAGACCATGCATCTACCGGGACAGCTTATGGCGGTCGAGAATCTTGATGTTCTTCCCCTTGATTTCTATGACACCCTCTTTCTCCAGATCGGACAGGACTCTGAGAAGGGAGAACTTCTGAATGCCGAACGAGTCGGCTATCTCCTGCCGGGACCGTTCAAGATAGATCTCGTCGCTGCCTTGTTCCCCTGCTCTTTCAAGAAGGAGGTAGGCTACTTTCTCCCGTACCGTGAAAAGACTGAGTATCTTCATCTTATGCGTCAGGAAGACATCGATATTCGACAGGATACGGATAAAATTCATACGGATGGTCTCATCCGTGTCCATCAGCGTCTTCAGTGCCTCAGGCTGCATACGGAACAGGTCGACCTTCCCGTCTGTCTCCACACTCACCGGCAGACTGCGGTCCTTTGAGAACACGAAGGCCGGCGCAACAAGATTGCCGCTGCGCAGACGGCTCACCTCAACCTGCTTCCCCGAAAGGGCCGCCATACGGCAGATCAGGAAGCCGCTTACCACAATATCAACATGGCGGCAAGGCATGCCTGCCAGTGCATAGACCTCATGGGCCGGCAGCGAGACCAGCTGGTGGGGCACATTGTCCAAGGTCAGTTCTATCTCAACATCGCTCATCCCGGCAAAGAGCGGACAGGTCCGGAGCGACTTCATAACTTTATCTTCCATGGTGTGCAAAGTTAGCATTTTTCCCCGTAATACTCATGTTTTAACCAACTTTAATCTCTCACGGACACAAATGTTACCTCATAATACAGATACTCCATATATCTTTGCAGAAAAACCAAACAATATGTCAGAAACATCATTTAAACCTGCAATTCCCTTTGAGACATGGGACCTCGACCTGCTTGTCGACTATGTCCTGAAGTTCCATCACCGGAACACACGCAAGTATGGGAACGAGCTGCTGGGCAGACTGGACGAACTTGCTGCCACACACCCGGAACTGGACCGTGTGGCAGACCACTTCCGCAACAGCGTTGCCGACCTCGACGTACACTGTCAGAAAGAAGAGAACGTTCTCTTCCCTTTCATCATCGACCTCTTCCACGCTTCGGAGCTGGGACAGGAGCACATGCCGTTCCATTGCGGCACGATCCAGTACCCCATCGATGCGATGATGGCAGACCATAGCGACGAGATTGAACGCCACGGGCGGATTGCCGTACTCACAAACAACTATACTGCGCCTGCGGATGCCGAGCCGGAATACGGAAAAGTTCTTGCCGACCTGCGCCGGTTCCGTGACTATCTTCTCGAACACGTCTATGTGGAGAACATGATCATCTTTCCAAGAGCACTAAAACTGGAATAAGACAATGAAAATCAAACGTGCCTACGCACCGGCGGAAGAATCCGACGGTTATCGTATCCTCGTCGACCGGTTGTGGCCGCGAGGCATCAGTAAAGAAAAAGCGCAGATCGACCTCTGGCTGAAGTCGGTTGCGCCGAGTAATGAACTGCGCAAGTGGTTCGGACACGACCCGGAGAAATTCCCCGAGTTCGAGCAGCGGTATCGTGCAGAGCTGGCCGGGAGCGGAGCCTTGGACGAGCTCCGGGCTGTTCTCAGGGAACATCCCGACGCTACCCTGCTCTTTGCCGCTCACGACGAAGAGCACAACAATGCCGTCGTACTGAAAGAATTATTGGCTGAATAAGGGTTCAAGAACAGGGGACAAGACAAATTGTCACACAAGGCAGACAGAATGTCAGAGACAACCCGCTGGTACGCTCCTTGCAGAACAGTCAGTACAAAACATTAACAAACAACTAAAGTAAAGGAGATTAAGATATGTATAGAAATTCATGGTTACCAGAAGTTTTCAATGACTTTTTGAACACGGCTAATATGCCTAAGGCAAATGCGACAGCACCGGCCATCAACGTACAGGAGTCTGACAAGGATTACACCGTAGAGCTTGCAGCACCGGGGCTGAGCAAGGACGATTTCGATGTGAACATCAACAGCGACGGTGATCTGACCATCAAAATGGAAAAGAAAGCCGAAGAGAAAGAAGAAAAGGGACACTACCTGCGGCGTGAGTTTGCTTACAGCAAGTACGAGCAGACCCTGATTCTGCCGGATGATGTCCAGAAAGAGAGGATTGCCGCCCGTGTCGCAAATGGTGTGCTGACCGTTGTCCTGCCTAAGATCAAGGTCCAGGAACAGAAAGTCGCACGTCAGATTACGGTAGACTAAAGCCGTATGCCGCTCTCTGATGGAGGGACACCGGCCTCAATGTGAGAAACGAAGAGGCAGGAATTGAGATGATTCCGTTAGAAATGAATTTGCCCCCGGACGTGTCCGCGTCCGGGGGCTTTGTGTATGCGGAATCCTGGGCAAAGTTGCCGCAGAGCGTCTATGAGGGTTATCCGCCAGTCTTTGCAGAGCTGTCTGCAATCCGTTTCAGGAAGATCCCTAAGACTACCTTTGACGGAGATTTTCAACAACGTCAGCTTGACTGGTCAGGAGATTTTGCGTATATTTGCAGATGAAGACCATAACACTCAGCATACAAAGAACGATGAGAACGATACTTACAATCTCCGTAATACTGACCGCATTCCTGCTCTCCTGCACAGGACAGACCAATGGACAGCCACGACAGAACGGTCCGGAAACCTTGGACGAACAGTCTCGAAAAGAAAAACCGCAACAACTGGCACCACCCCATGGTTACAAAAAGGTGAAACTTCCGGAGGGTTCTTTCGCCTCATTCCTGCGCCATCTTCCCTTAAAGAAAGCCGGAAGCGACCTGCATTATTATAATGGCAGCGTCAAGCAGCACAACTATGACGGAGCGGTAGTTGATGTCGACTTTGGCCATGGGGCTGCAGACCAGTGTGCAGATGCAGTCATCTATCTGAGAGCCGTATGGCTCTGGCGGACAAAGCAGTATGACAAGATACACTTCAACTTCACCAACGGATTCCGGGCAGACTATGTCCGTTGGGCAAAAGGTGAACGAATCCACATTGACAAGCATACGTGGAAGTGCCGGTACAGCAAAGACACTGGAACAGATTATTCCTACAAGACGTTCCGCAAGTATCTGAATATCGTCTTCACCTATGCCGGAACGGCATCACTGGAAAAGGAACTGTCCGCCGTCACCGGCAAGGAGCTGCAGGTTGGCGATGTGATCATCAATGGCGGTCATCCCGGACATACGGTCATCGTCGTAGACAAGGCCGTCAACAAGGCAGGAGAAGCCGTCTACCTGCTTGCACAGGGATATACCCCAGCACAGGAAATTGAGATTTTCAACCAGTGGTTCTGCATCAATCCGCAGGTGAAATACCTTGAGACTCCAGGCTGGTATTTCCGTGGAAACTATGCGAAACGCTTCCGGTAAGCATAAAAGGTATCTGAAAGATTTGTTTCAAGAACCCTATTCACCTGAACTCGGGATAAGAAAAGTCTGTAAAAAGCTGGTAATTAAAACAGAAGAACTCTATACCACTTATCCCGATTCCAGGTCATTCGGGTGCCTCATGAGGAAACAGCAGGCAAGAAAAAAAGAGGATGTGTCAAAAAGCAAATACCATTTTGATAATCTTACAGTTTGAAACAATTCATTAAAAAAAGACCATTTCTTTACTCGATTTTGAGTACAGAAATGGTCTTTTCTTTGCTTTTAGGAAAAACCTGCTTATAGTTTGAAAGTTGTCAAGTTATTAATTTGCATTTTGACACACCTTCTTTTATGGTTTTGATTTTCCGCTCTGAAAGCGTTTTTACTTCCTGTCGTCGACGTTTATCCCCTTCTGTCGGTTTCATCTCTTCCTCGAAGTTGGTGATGCCGGCTTTGACGAGAATCTCATACCATTGAAGGAGTTTCTTGATGTCACTGGAATGTACACGGTCACGATCGAAGTCGGGCAGGACCTCAGCAAAGTAGTCCTGCAGCTCCTTGGCAGAAGCCTTGCGCCAGTTGAGCGAAGCGACCTTGCCCCCTTCCTTGTCACGTACCTTTGCCAGCACATCGCCCAGAGGAATGTCCTCGCTATCGGTGAACATGGCAATATCTGCCAGACTCGTCACACGGTCAGTGGCGAAGGCAGGCTGGCGCTTGTGGGTTTCATCAAGCGCCTCAACGATAAGATTCATTTTACCACGGCTTACCAGCTTGTAAAGACCTGGACGCCCTGCAATTGAAAGAATTGTCTGTAACATTTTGATATAATCTTGTTTGTGATTTACTTATTCTGAAATTAAAGACAGCAACCGGTCTACCTGCGGAGCAAGGAGACACACGCCGTCGTTGACGATTTCGTAATCGCTGCGGCGGAGAACATCCTCCTGCGGAAGCTGCCGTGCCATCCACTCGAGGGCTTTCTCCCTGCTGATTCCGTCGCGGTCCATCACCCTTCGGATACGAACCTCAGCAGGAGCCGTCACGCATACCACCTTGTCTATATGCGTACGGCGGTCGAAACCGCTGTCAAAGAGAATGGCACTCTCAAGCCATGACAGTCCAGACTGCTCGAAGTCGCAGGCCACGGCCGGATGTATCACGGCATTGACAGCCTGTGTATGGCGGTCGCTGCGGAGGAGAAACTCGGCAAGAACCGATTTCTGCAGAATGCCGTCGCGGAACACGCTGTCACCGACAAGCTCTTTCAGCTGCTGCCGAAGCGGAGGAGACGTGCGCATCAGTTCCTTGGCATGGGCATCACAGTCGTAGACCACAATGCCACGTTCGGCCAGAAGCCGACAGACATAGGATTTCCCGCTGCCTATTCCTCCTGTCAATGCAACAATCATCGCTGTTCTATGAGATAATCAACCGTAGTGAGTGCCGGACGTACATTGCGCACACCGTTGGGGGAAACAAGGACATAGACATGACACTTGTCTGCAGGATGTTCTTCGACCTCCTTATAGTTGACGACGACCCGGAAGCCCGTCGGCAGCAGTTCCCTTGTCTCGGCATTCTTCGGCATTGTACGCAGCCGGTAGGCACCGACGACGAAATTCACACGTACCTTTCCCGGAAAGGTTCGCAGGACCTTGTCCGCCGGCATATTGATAGCCTCAATAGGCACTTCGACGCTCTCTTCGGTGAGCACATCGGGATAGAGCCTCATCTTCACCCTGGCAGGAATGCACTTGGCATCGGCGAACTTACGGAGGTTCACCGTCAGTTCCTTGATGTCAGTGAAATTACTGACGTGCTGCCGCTCTGTATAAACCGTCTGGATACTGTCCAGCACACCACGCGCAGCATATACCTGCACACTGTCGGGGATAAACTCGACATGAGCAAGATAATAGTTGTTTCCTGGCGTGACGGTCCCCAACAGTCGGACAGGCACTTCCTTGTGTCGGCCGAAATTGAAAGAGAAAGAGAACTTGCCGTTCTTGACCGAAGTGATCTTCGAACTTTTAGACAGCTGGAGATAAATCTGCCGCTGAATGTCGGCCGGAGAAATTTCTCCTCTTCCTCGTCCGTCAGTATAGATCCGGTAATCAGCGAAGACAGGTCGGAAAGCATCTTCAAGCCCATAAGCGGCAATCAGATACCCTTTGTCACGGACGGTAAAGCGGACAACAGAGTCCGGACTGCTGGTAATGACCACATTACGAGGTACATCGGCCATACGGAGCGGGATGCTGAATTCCCGCTCATACGTCTCGTTCAGTGTCATAACCAGCCAGAACGCACCGCTCAACACCAGGAAGAACAAAAAAATCAGAAACTCCTTGCTGATTATTCTCGACAAGAAGTTTCTGAAGATGCTGAATGTATGAAACGGCCTTCCTTTTCTCATCAAATGCCTTGCTCCTTTACTTGTCTATAAGGCTTACTTACTCTGGTTCTGCTGAGAAGCCTGCACGCTTGCAAAGACGTAACTCTTGTCAACAGTGATGACAACACCCCGTGCAATCTCGACATCTACCTTGTTGGTAGTCATATCGATGTGCTTTACCGTTCCATAGATACCGCCTCCGGTCACGACAGTGTCGCCGGCAGAAAGGGCATTCTGGAAGGCACGGATTTCCTTCTGCTTCTTCTGTTGCGGACGGATCATGAGAAACCACATGATGGCGAAGATTGCAACCATCATGATAATCATAGGCATCGGACTGCCTTGACCTGCAGCCTGGGCTGCGAGGATAAGAGCTGTATTCATTGTTTATCAGTTATTATGTTTTCTTTTCGGTGAGGGGCGGTGACGAGAGACTATAGGTGATTATGTGCGATTATATGTGACTATAAGCGATTATAAGCGAATAGATCATCACACTCTATTCCACCTGATCATTATTGCCGGCATCCTCTGTCTGCTCACGGGCGGCGACACGCTGGGCAGAAGTCTGCGCAATCGTAGGGCGGCGCCCCTCACGACGCGGATTCCTGTCGGCCTGTCGGTCGTTATACGGACGGCGTGGACGAGGCTCCGGCATGGTTTTCATCATCTTACCGGTCTGGATAAGATGACGGGCGATGGTATCGAGCATACCGTTGATATATCCGCCGCTGCGCGGCGTACTGTACAGTTTGGCGAGGTCGACATACTCGTTGATGGTAACTGTCACCGGGATGTTAGGGAACGTGAGCATCTCGGCAATGGCAATCTGCATGATGATGACATCCATATAGGCCAGACGGGAGAAATCCCAGTTACGGCTCGACTCGCTCATATAGTGCTGATAGTCGTCAGCATTGAGAATCGTAGCCCGGAAGAGCTTGACGGCAAAATCACGGTCTTCCTCGTCACGGTATTCCGGCAGCAGTTCCTGGTCTTCCTTGTTGGCTGGATCGAAACGTTTGATGGTCTTGATGACGAAAGTGTCAACCACCTCCTTGTCGTCATTCCAATAGAGACTCTTCTCTTCCAGAACGGCATCCAGATCTGGATTCTCCTGAATCAGCGTACGGTAGATCTTGCGCCACACTTCACGATCCGCTTCGTAGGAATCTTCTTCGCTGCCCATATACTCCTGGTAAATGGTGCTCTGCTCGATCTGATCGCAGAGTTTACGTACCGCCTCCATATCATCTTCCCAGCGACGCTTCTGGGTCTCCATGAAGAGGTTGAGCTGTTTATTCTCTTCCAGCTGTACGGCGAACCTGTTGTTGGCGAAGCGTGATGAAGGAGCCTCCGTTCCTTCACGTACAGCACGACTGGCGGCAATCTCCACACGATGGCGTTCTTCCTGTGTGACAGATACGATTAAAGCCAGAAGGTAATTATAAAGGTCGTACGCTTTCGCCAAGCTGAAAAGAAGCTCCTTCTCAGCATTGTCCATATTCCTGTTACCGTTCTGATAGTATGCGTAGGTTAACTGGACAATCTTGATTCTTATTAATTCCCTATTGATCATTGTCTGTTCTAAAGATTGTGTTTCGTATTGAATACTTTACTTTGCAAATGTATGAATTTTCCTCCGTACGTGCAAACAATACCGTCTTTTTCTATGTTTTTTAAGACAATACTTGGTCAATCCAGCGAAAAGAGGTAACTTTGCAGCGCTTTTTGCAAATTGAGGATTGAAAATTGTGAACACTCCGCCGGATTTCCAATTCCTTGATCTCTCAGTGTGTGATGGCGAATTAAAGTTCATATTAATTTAGAGTAACACAAAATTATGAAGGAAATTAAAGTAACAGGTCAGAAGCGTACAGACCTTGGAAAGAAAGCTTCAAAGCTGGTCCGCAAAGAGGGTCTTGTTCCCTGTAACCTCTATGGCGAGGCACGCAAGGACGGCAAGCCGGTAGCATTGTCATTCACTGCTTCCATGGCAGAACTGCGCAAACTGGTTTACACACCGCACATCTACGTCGTAGAGCTGGTCATCGACGGCGAATCCCACACGGCTGTCCTCAAGGAGCTTCAGTTCCATCCGGTAACAGACGCACTGCTCCACGTAGACTTCTACGAGGTCAACGACCAGAAGCCTATCACCATCGGCGTTCCCGTGAAGCTCGTCGGCCTGGCACAGGGTGTCCGCGACGGTGGCCGCATGAATATGTCCATCCGCAAGATCAATGTCAAGGCTCCTTACCAGCAGATTCCGGAGCACCTCGACATCAACGTGACGGATCTCCGCCTCGGCAAGAGCATCAAGGTGGGCGAACTGAGCTTCGAGGGTCTCGAGCTGGTTACCCCGAAAGAGGTTGTCGTATGCTCTATCAAGGCAACACGTAACTCCATCCAGGCTGCTGCAGCCGCTGAGGAAGAACCTGCAGCTGCAGCCGAGTAATCAGTCTGGCAAACCCATAACAACAGAACATTGGACAAGTATCTGATCTGTGGACTGGGCAACCCCGGACAAACGTACGAGGGAACCCGGCACAACACAGGATATATGGTATTGGACGCTTTTGCGAAAGCGTCCAATATTGTTTTTGAGGACAAACGGTACGGATTCGTAGCCGAGACAACCGTAAAGGGGCGAAAGGTCATTCTCCTGAAACCCACCACCTTCATGAATCTCTCGGGGAATGCCGTGCGCTACTGGCTCAACAAGGAACATATCGACCAGAGCCGGCTGCTGGTCGTATCGGACGACGTAGCACTTCCGCTGGGTGCTTTCCGCCTGAAGGGAAGCGGTTCAAACGGCGGACACAACGGCCTCGGGCACATCCAGCAGCTCATCGGACAGGACTATGCTCGTCTGCGTATGGGTGTTGGTAACGACTATCCACGTGGTGGACAGGTCGACTGGGTATTAGGTCATTACTCTGATGAGGAGATGAAAGAGCTTCAGCCAGCTATCGACTTAGGCGTAGATATCATCAAGAGTTTTGCCCTTGCTGGTATTGACATCACGATGAACCAGTTTAACAAACTCGGAAAGAAGTAATCGAGCATCCTCTTTAATATATTATGAGACTATGAACGATATTGCAAGAATTGACAAATGGCTATGGGCTGCCCGCATCTATAAGACCCGCTCCATCGCTGCAGACGCCTGCAAGAATGGTCGTGTAACGATAAAAGGTATCAACGTAAAACCTTCCCACACAATCAAAGCGGGTGAAGTGGTGAGTGTTAAGAAGTCGCCTATCACCTATTCGTTCAAGGTTCTCAAACCAATTGAACAACGTGTTGGTGCAAAACTCATCCCTGAAGTCTACGAGAATGTGACCGATGCCAAGCAGTACGAACTCTTGGAGATGAGCCGTATCAGTGGTTTCGTCGACAGAGCACGTGGAACAGGACGCCCAACAAAGAAGGACCGCCGTCAGATGGATGCCTTCGTCGACCCTGCCCTATTTGGTTTTGATGAGGACGATGACGAGGATGAAACATTCTAAAATCGTTATCTGATAGGTTTAAACAAACTGATAGACAGCATAACAAAGGCTATATCCTACTGACATTGCAACAAAGGCTATTGTAAAAATATAGGAATGCACGACTCCTACTCCGCTAATAATAATTATAAACGGATGTAAGAGTCGTGCATTCTTATATAAGAACAGCTCATTATCTTGACTTAAACCCAAATCGGTCATTCACACAAAGCCTGCGAAATATTATTACAAAAATCTCATGTTACGTTGTCTAAAAAGGGCAGAAACACCCCTTTTCACACACATCTATAACATTCAATAAATCAATCGATTACAAAACACTAATATAAAAGGTGCCTAATTGGGCTTCAAAAGGGCGTTAGTAAGACCTCAAAAGGGCACCTTTTGCAAGCTAAAAGAGCGTCTTTTAGAAGCCAATTGAGCATCAACAAAAACAGGGGATGTGAAATATTATTACAAAACACACGAATATAAACACACTAATCCTACCTCCTTTACATCTATAAAAAATCACACAACGACAATATACTTACCCTATTTCTATAAAACCTTAACAAATTCTTTGTTGCTGTTAGTTTTTTTTATACCTTTGTAACAAATAATCATATATAAATAAAAGAATGAAGAAATTACTAATTTTTGCACTATTCCTCGGCTTACACACAGTGGCTATGGCACAGGAATCTAACGGATTAGAAAAGGACAAAGCCGTTTACTTGGAGCTATTGGGCGCATCAAATCTTGCAGGTATCAACTATGATGCACGTTTCAACGACCATACACGCTTCGGATGGAGAGCCGGATTGAGCTTCGGTTATGGTCATAATTCCAGCATTTTCTGGGAAGGTTCAGACGTACGTGGCTATGCTGTACCATTGGAAGTTAACTATCTCTTGGGTAGCCAAAAGAACAACCTTGAGGTTGGTGTAGGTACAAGTGTGGGTATATACAATATACACGGTATCTTTGTGGAGTCTGTAGATGGTCCGAAGTCTTCGTTGTCAGCTGACCAACAGAAGCATGCTATAGGAGAATATAATACTCCAGAAGGAACAAAGACCTGGCTGGCTTACAATGAGAGTCGTAACAAATTCGGCTACTATTTCTTTGGAAACATCGGCTATCGTCACGTATCTAACAAGGGTTTCCTGTTCCGTGCAGGTTTCAGTCCTTCTTTTACTATTGGGGAGAAGAATGCAGTTAAGAAAGCGTTCTTCTATCCATACCTCGGCTTCGGTTGGGCATTTTAATTAAGAAACAGATAATAACAAAAGCAGGGACGTACGTATCGTGCGCCCCTGCTTTGTGTTTACAAACACTGAGAAATTAGTGAATCACCTTATCTATCATATACTCATAATCGTAATCTTTCTTCACCGAACGCTTCTTCAACTCAACACGTATTGAATCAAAAGGCTGGGTATTATCGTATGAAGTAGAGAATCTTACCAGACATCCACCCTTCACAAGTTCAGCTTCTGGAACTACTTTCATATTCTTTCGAGCAAGCACCTTTGCAGGAAAGACAATCTGTGTCCCTCCCTTTGTCAGCTGTTCCACAAACGCAGGAGAGCCATAGTCTCGGGCAAGTTTCAATAGTGAAGCCTTATCTACAGGTTTCTGCTGACACTCGTGGGTGTATCTTACGTAAAAATCTGTTACCATATCTGATTCGTCCCACGCCATAGGAACAGGATAAACCTTACTACTTCCATCTTTAGACAACGCCAACAAGAAGGTAAAACCATCATCCGTTTCTGGATAACAGATAGAAACTGGCAAATAAACAGAAGTGTTAGTTATGTCGGAAACTAAAGCAGTATAAACCTGAAATTCCTCATCCGCACCTTTCCAAATGTCTTCTCGTGTAAACACTTTCCTATCAAACAAGACTTTACCACCTTTTGAAATCGTCACAACCATCTTCTTTACAAACTCATCAGAATTCTTCACCTTAGTCTTACTATCAATAATATCAATCCGAACACGCCAGTCTCCATAGACTGTATCCATCATCACACTCTCGTTAGCGTAATCTTCTGTCTTCATTGTTTTATCCTCTTGGACAGCAAATGTACCCTCAACTTGAGCATCGGTAGGAGCTTTCCGAACTCCCGAAGCTGAACAAGCGGTAAGAATACCTATACCCACAAAGGTGAATAATAAGGCTGTAAAAATCCTTAGCTTTCTATATTTTCTCATCATTTTCCTTGTATATAATTAGTAATAAAACCGATATATAATTCGTTGTACAAAAGTAAACAAAAAGTTTAAATTTGCAAGTTTATGCCTTAAAAAATATAAATAAAAAAAGAACTACTTCCCATCTTCATATAGAAAGACGGAAAGCAGTTCTATTATCTATTCTTTTATTTTACCTTTATCCAGCTGTTCTATCACAGCCTCAGTAGCTTACTTTACAGGAATCTCCTCCAAAGTCTGAACGAGAAGTTTCCAGAATGGCTCAACAGTTGCTATCTCAAGACGCTCCTTCGCTGTATGTGGACTGCGGAGAGTTGGACCAAGACTAACAACATCCATACCTGGATACTTGCCAAGGATAACTGAACATTCAAGACCAGCGTGGTCTACCTGCACAATACCCTCTACACCATTCTGCTCCTTGTAGACTTTCTTCAGGAGGTTGAGTATCTCGCTCTCCGGGTTCGGGTCCCAGCCGCCGTACTGTCCGCTGAAGACCGTCTTCATACCTGCCATGTTGAAACAGCTCTCCAGCTGGGCAGAGATATAGTCGCGCATATCCTCCCGGCTCGAGCGGGCCAGGATCTTGATGGCGGCCTTGGCCGGGTCGATGGCGATGATGGCGAGGTTCGAGGAGGTCTCTACCACATTCGGATAAGACGGGATCATACGCAATACTCCATTGTGACAGGCATAGATGGCATCGATGAGGTTGTCCTGGATTTCCACTGGAAGAAGGCTTCCGGGCTTTTCAGTCTCCTCGACAAAAAATTCCACGTTCGGCTCGATACCCTTGAACTCGTCCTCGACGAGTGCCTTCTGGCAGGCGACCATCTCCTTCAAAGCCGCGACATTGGTCTGCGGCAAGGCAAGAACGACCTCTGCCTTGAACGGAATGGCATTGCGCATATTGCCTCCTTCCCAGCGTGCCAGCCGGGCATCCAGTTCGGTGACAGCCTTGCGTACCAGGCGTACCATTTCCTTGTTGGCATTGGCACGTCCCTCGTTGATTTCAAGGCCCGAGTGTCCGCCGCGCAGCCCTTTCAGGGTACCCCTGACAGCTGCCTCCTGGTCGTTGACACCCTCCTTGTACTCCAAGGTCGATGTAATGTCGACACCGCCGGCAGAACCGATAACGAACTTTCCCCATGTTTCCGAATCGAGATTCATGAGGATGTCGCTGTGCAGCTCGCCTCCGGGCATTTCGTTGACACCGAACATCCCCGTCTCCTCGTCACGTGTAATCAGTGCCTCTACAGCTCCATGCTTCAGGCTCTTGTCCTCCATGACCGCCATGATGGCCGCAACGCCTACACCGTCGTCAGCACCAAGCGTCGTATTGTCGGCATATACCCATCCGTCCACGATATGGGTCGTGATCGGGTCGGTCTCGAAGTTATGATTGCTGTCGGGAGCTTTCTGCGGCACCATGTCCATGTGCGCCTGCAACAGAACAGTCTTACGGTTCTCATATCCCGGTGTGGCAGGCTTGCGCATGACGACATTGCCGCCGGCATCCACGTATGCCTCGACACCGACTCTTGCAGCAAAGTCCAGCAAGAACTTCTGCACCTTCTCTGGATGTCCTGACGGACGCGGAACCTGTGTCAGATCATCAAAGTTTCTCCAAACACCTTCCGGCTTAAGATTTCTGATTTCACTCATAATGTTGATTTTAAAAGGTTATTAAGTTATGGATTGTTTATCTGTTCTTTTCTTTCATTGTTCTGATATTTTATTCTTCTACCGGCCGGGTAAGCTCTGTCGGTCTCACCAGCGAGACAGGCGTACGGGTAAAGCTCAATGCAATCCACGCATATACGCCCAGAAGGACAACCAGCAACGTCTGGAGAGTATGCACGATCAGGACAAAATACAACGCCTGGTTGTCCGACACGCCATAGAGGATGAGCATCGTCTTGACGGCAAAATGCCACGGTCCTGCTCCGTTCGGTGTCGGCACGATGACGGCAATAGAACCTACCACAAAGCTGACCAGCGCACAGGAAAGGCCGAGATGTGCCGTCGCATCGAAGCAGAAGAAAGTCAGGTAATAATGCAGGAAATAGCTCCCCCATATCGCAAGACTGTAGAAAAGGAACAGGGGGATGTTCCTTACTTTCCGCAGCGAACCGATGCCTTGCCATATACCGGTCAGCATCTCCTTCACCTTATTATATAAAGCCAGACGACGAAGCACATAATAGAAGAGGATGACAGAAGCTATGCCGCAGACAGCCGTCACCAGCCAGCCTGTTGCCGAGAACATCCCGAAGACATCGTCGATGCGCGTGCCGGTCCTTGAGAAGAAACTGGAAAACACTGCCAGCTGCATGAAGAAGGCGATGGCAGTGATGAGCAGAACGATGAGCGTATCGACAGCCCGCTCCGTTACCACCGTACCGATTGCTTTCGGAAAAGGC
>OBLF01001631.1_pt1 | contig 17455 bp, 18 predicted proteins | sample 1519231 | NCBI WGS metagenome assembly OBLF01 (sample SAMEA2602895, study PRJEB22501) | metagenome | reverse complement strand
ACCGCAACCCGACATTATCGAGCATTTTGGCAACGCAGATGCCGTGCCGCAGCCGCCGGAGCGGTGCTTAAGCCGTAAGGCGGGAATTGTGCGGTGTTGCCTTAGTGCATATTTCACCCTGAACTATGCCGCGCGCCCCTACGGGTTACGGGCAACATATATGGCTTTCCGACTTTCCCGAAAAAACGCTTTTTCCCATTATAACAGCAAAAGCCGGGTGCGGCAAGTGCGCACCCGGCAAAATGCGGTGTGTTTTGCGTTTTACAGCTCACAGGGGGCAAAACCGTCCTTGCCCAGCACCAGAACACGGGTATAACCCAGTTCCTTCAGCTGTGCGGCGGCTTCCTCAAAGCCAAAGGTCAGGGCCTTGGCTTCGTGGGCATCGGCGGTAATGGTCACATTGCCGCCCATGGTCAGCCATTCTTTCAGGATGGCCGGGGAGGGAAAGTAATCCTCGCGGAAGCCGCGATAAACCGAGCTGGTATTCACTTCCAGCACGCAGCCAGCCTGTGCAGCAGCTTCCAGTGCCTTGTGGGCAGCGGCGGTGTAGCGCGGGTCGGATTCATCAAAAAACTTGCCGCTGCCGTTCACCTTTTTGATCAGGTCAAAATGACCCAGGATGGTGGGCTTTTTGGCGGCAACTGCGGCTACGTTGGCAAAATACGTTTCCACCACAGCAAGGCCGTCGCCGTCAAAGTCGTCCTGGATGCAGGCAGCCAGGTCCGCTTCGCGCCAGTCGATCTCGTAATATTTGCCGGTCTTGGGGCCCTTGACATAATGGGCGCTGCCGATCCAGTAATCATAGGCAGCCGGGTCGTCATCGCTGTACAGATCCCATTCCAGGCCGCACAAAATGTCCAGCTTGCCGGCATAGCGCTCTTTCAGCTTGGCTACCTGGGCGCGGTACAGCTGGGTGCGTGCATTGGTCATGCAATACTCAATGTCGTGCGGGGTGTGGCTGTGGCCAGAGAAGCCCAGCGTTTTCAGCCCGGCTTTCCAGGCGCTCAGGGCAAGCTCCTCCGGGGTGTTTTTGCCGTCACACAGCTTGGTGTGAACATGGACCGAACTGAGCAGATATTCCTTAGCCATTACTGCATCCTCTCCTGTTTCACTTTATGGTCAATAACATGGCGCTTTTCCAGCTCTTTGGTGATGTCTTCTACGGAAATGCCAAGTTCAATCATCAAAACCATCACATGGTAGGCAAGGTCGCTGATCTCGTAAACGGTTTCCTCTTTGTCGCGCTTGCTGCCTGCAATGATCACTTCGGTGGATTCCTCGCCGACCTTTTTCAGAATCTTTTCCAGACCCCTGTCAAACAGGTAGGTGGTGTAGCTGCCCTCTTTGGGGTTGGTCTTGCGGCCTTCGATCAGCTCATACAGCCCCTGCCAGGTGAACTGCTTCAGCTCATCGGAAACATAGACCGGGTTAAAGAAGCAGCTTTCCGCGCCGGTGTGGCAGGCGGGGCCGCTCTTGATGACATCCACGACCAAAGCGTCCTTATCGCAGTCTGCGGTGATGGAAACCACGCGCTGCACATTGCCGCTGGTTTCGCCCTTGCGCCAGATCTCCTGGCGGCTGCGGGACCAGAACACCGTGCGGCCCTCGGCAATCGTCAAAGCCAGGGTTTCGGCGTTCATATAAGCCAGGGTCAGAACCTCTTTGGTGTAGTGATCCTGCACAATGGCCGGAATCAGGCCGTTGGCATCAAATTTCAGAGTTTTGGAATTTTCGGTGATTTCCATGGCGAACTCCTTATCTAAAACGGCGAAAGGCTGGGTACACTCTGCCGGGCCGCAGATTCATGCGAACCGCACAGCCGGATTCCCAAAAGCTTCCCCATCCTCAGTAAAAAATTATAAGTATAGTTTAGCGTGTTTTGCGTTGTTTGGCAAGCCCCAATTATATGGGCTGCTTTTGCCTGTTATCCCCGCATCTCCACGCCGTTTTCACGCAGGTAAAACTTCAAATCGCGGATGTCCACCTGCTTCGTGTGGAAGATGGAGGCTGCCAGCCCGGCGTCCACGCGGGGGTGGTTCAAGAACAGCTCCTTGAAGTCATCCATCTTGCCAGCACCGCCGGAAGCGATGATGGGCACAGCACAGCGCTGGGCCACGGCGTCCAGCAGCTCCAGGTCAAAGCCGTTCTTTACGCCGTCCGTGTCAATCGAGTTGACAACCAGCTCGCCCGCGCCGTTTTTCACGCCCTGCTCCAGCCAGTCCAGCGCGTCAATGCCGGTGTTTTCGCGCCCGCCTTTGGTGAACAGCTTGAACTTGCCATCCACCCGCTTGATGTCCGCCGAAAGCACCACGCACTGATTGCCGTAACGCTGGGCAGCAGCGGAAATAATGGCCGGGTTCTTGATGGCACCGGAGTTGACACTTACTTTGTCGGCACCGCATTTCAGCACCCGGTCAAAATCTTCCAGGCTGCCGATGCCGCCGCCGACCGTCAGCGGGATAAAAATTTCGCTGGCAACGCGGCGCAGAATATCGGTAAAAATCGTGCGGCCCTCCACGCTGGCGGTGATATCATAAAACACCAGCTCATCAGCCCCGGCCGCGTTGTAATAGCGGGCCATCTCGACCGGGTCGGCCATATCCTGTAATCCGGCAAAGTTGACACCCTTGACCACACGGCCGTCTTTTACATCCAAGCACGGGATAATGCGTTTGGTAATCATGCGCCCAGCCCCCTTATTCCTGATACAGTGCCACAGCCTGTTTGAGGTCGATGGCGCCGGTGTAGATGGATTTGCCCAAAATTGCGGCGTGGCAGCCCATGGCCTGCAGCTCCGCCAGCTCTTCCATGCGGGCAATGCCGCCGGATGCCGTGATCTCCAGGCCGGAAATCTGCAACAGCTCACGGTACAGGTCCATGTTGGTGCCCTGCATTGTGCCGTCGCGGGAAATATCGGTGGCGATGATCGCCTGCACGCCAGCTTCGGCACAGCGGCGGCAGAAAGCAATGCCCGGTTCGGGGGTGACTTCTTTCCAGCCGTTCACAGCCACAAGGCCATCGCGCATGTCCACGCCAACGGCAATTTTGGGGCCGTATTTCTGCGCCATGCGGGCGGTAAAATCAAAATCCTTTACGGCAATGGTGCCCAGGATGCAGCGCCCCACGCCGAGGGAAAGATACTGTTCAATGCGGGCTTCGTCACGGATGCCGCCGCCGACCTCGATAAACAGCCCGCCCTGCTTAGCAATGGCGGCAATGGTGGTCATGTTGGCGGTGGTGTCATCCTTGGCGCCGTCCAAGTCCACCACATGCAGGTACTTGGCCCCGGCGGCAATAAACTCCCGTGCCTGGGCGGCGGGGTCTGCATTGTAAACGGTCATCTGGTCGTAATCGCCCTGGTACAGGCGCACGGCCTGCCCGCCGCGCAGATCAATGGCAGGATATAACTTCATGGCTGCACCTCACAATTCTGCAAAGGCCCGCAGCATGCGCAGGCCGGTATCGCCGGATTTTTCGGGGTGGAACTGCGTGCCGTATACCAGGCCGTTTTTCACAGCGCCCGTTACCGGGATGCTGTACTCACTGGCAGCCAGCGTGTTGGCGGCACAGTTTTTGGCGTAAAAGCTGTGCACATAATACACATACTCACCGGGCTTGGTGTACTTGAACAGCGGGTCGTTTTCCCGCCCCGGCACAATGTCCAGCCGGTTCCAGCCGATGTGCGGCACTTTCAGGCTGGGGTTTTTCAAATCGTCTGCCAGCGGGCACACTTCGCCGGGAATCAGGCCAAGGCCGGTGTGTTCGCCGTACTCATAGCTTTTTTCAAACAGCAGCTGCATGCCCAGGCAGATGCCCAAAAGCGGTTTGTGCTCCACTTCCTGCTTGATAACGGGCACCAGGCCGGTGGCTTCCAGCTTGGCCATGGCATCGGCAACCGCGCCCACACCGGGCAGAATGATGTGGTCCGCCGCGCGGATGGCGGCAGCGTCGCGGGTCACTTTGGTTTCCAGCCCCAGGCTTTTCAGGCTGGAAGCCAGACTGAACAAGTTGCCCACGCCGTAATCAATAATTGCGATCATATACGTTCCCCCTTTTTGCATGCTGCTGTTGCAGCGCCCCTCTTAATACCTGGGGTTAATGTAGCCCCAGGGCCAGCCGGACCTCGTTCATTTGGATCTGGTCCGTGTCATATTGGTAAACTGTTCCATCGGCAAAGGTATAACGCACAAAAACGCCGGTGGTTTTTTTGGCGGTCTCTTCGGGTATTTCCACTTCCCACAAGTCCAGCACCGCGCCGCTGTGGTAGCGGACGGTGAGCGGCTCTCCCTGCGGGCAGCTTGGCTGCACTTTGCCCGCCCCGGCGGCGCAGATCAACCGGCATAACCGGCTGCTGGCATCCGGGTCCAGGGAGGTGGTTTCGCCGTTGCGGGTCAGCGCAGCGCCGATCTTGCCCGCGTTTTCCACACTGGCGGCAAAATCGGTGGAAAACCTGCGGTAGCGCTGGTGGTAACGCGCCGCCCAGCCAATGGTGCCAATGCAGATTACCAGAACCACACAGGCCGCCGCCAGGAACACCGCCCCGCCCCAGCCACGCCGCCGTTTGCCGGGTTTAATTCTGTCATACAGGTTCATGGTGTTCCCTCCTGATACAGTGGGTCCAAAACCCATTTGAGCGGGTTTTATTGCACAATGGCCCAGTAATCGGTTTCAGTGCGGATGATGTGGTCGTAGAAAGAGCGCTGGAATACGGAATGCCCGGCCCTGCGAGCAACGCGTCCTTTGAAAATGCGGACAACCTGGGAAATATTTGTAGGGGACGATGCTTGCATCGTCCCGTCCGCTTTGGGTTGGATGCCCACCAAAAAATGAATATGGTTTGGCATAATTACATAATGCAGCAAACCATCCGTTTGCAATAATGCCTGTTCAGCAATGCGGCCCAGCGGTGATAATTCAATATGCACATCAGGGTTGAGCCCGTCATGCGGGCCGATGCGAGCATCGGCCCCTACAACTGAACCAAGGTTACATACACGGTTTTGGGTGCATATGGTAACAAAATACACGCCGCGGGCACTGTAATCATACCCCTTTAACCGGTTCCCTTTGCGGTCTGGTAATTCCGTCCCCATGCCACTTTACCCCAAAATCAAATCCAGCTCCTCAAAGAATCGCTGCATCTGTTCCGGGGTACCGATGGTGATGCGCAGATAATCGGAAAGGCGCGGGGCGCTGAAATAGCGGATCAGCACGCCTTTTTGCCGCAGGCGCTCAAAAATCTGTTTGCAGGGCATGCGGCTGGTGGTAACGAACAAAAAGTTGGTGGCGGAATCCGGCCCGGTAAAACCGCGCTCCCGCAGCTTGGTCATTGTGTCGGCGCGGGTGGCGCAGATCTTGCCCACCGTATCACGGAAGTAATTCTCATCCTCCATGGCGGCCACGGCGGCAGCCTGGGAGAGGGAATTGACGTTGTATGGGCTGTAGCTGAACTTGATGCGGTTCATATCGGCAATCAGCTCCGGGTTTGCCACGCAGAAGCCCACGCGGGCACCGGCCAGATTGTGGGATTTGGAGAAGGTCTGCACCACAATCACATTGTCATATTTCTTGGTCAGCGGAATGCAGCTGGCGTTTGGCCCAGCAAAATCAATGTACGCCTCGTCCACAATCACAATGCTGTCGGGGTTGGTGCGCACCACTTCCTCAATGGCGGCCACCGGCTGCAGCAGGGTGGTGGGGGCGTTGGGGTTGGCAATCACGATGGTCTCATTCAGGCCGTGGTACTTGCTCAAATCCAGCGAGAAATCTTCCTCCACCAGGATCACATGCTGCGGAATGTGCAACAAATCGCACAAAACCGGGTAAAAGCTGTAGGTGATATCGGCAAATGCCAGCGGGTGGGTTTCATCGCAGAAAGCGCGCAGCGCCAGCAGCAGGTTTTCATCGCTGCCGTTGCCGCACAAAATATTTTCCGGCTGCACGCCGCAGTGGCGGGCAATGGCGGCGCAGAGTGCGGCTTCGGTCAAATCGGAATACAGCCGCAGCCCCGGCACTGCTCCGGCCACCGCCGCCGCCACGCCGGGGGCAGGCGGGTAGGGGTTTTCGTTGGCGTTCAGCTTGACAAGGTCAGGCAGTTTCAGCTGCTCGCCGGGGGTATAAGGCTCCAGCGCAGCCAGTGTTTTGGTAAAATAACGGCTCATTTGGGTCACCTCTTTGTTGGTGCAGCAGCCGGGCCGCCGCACCGGATCAGGAAAGTCCGTGACATAACGTGTATCCTGCGCCCATTTGGCGGGGTTGGTGTCGATGTAGTGCCAGATGGTGTTGTAATCGTCCGGAGAGCAGATGATGTGGTCGTAATATCCGCGCTGCCAGAGTGCATGCCCGGCAGTTTTGTTGGTCAGCCGTTTCAAAGTGGAGATAAACATCGGGATGACCTGGCTTGCGCGGGCGGATGTAGGGGGCGGCGTCCTCGACGCCCCGGATGGGCCTTGCTGAATGGCAATCAATAAATGGATGTGATTGGGCATTACAACATATTTTTCAATCCGCACATGGGGATAAAATGCAATCATATTCCCCAACTGCCGTGCAACAATTTTACCGGTTGGTGACAATCGGGTTCGCGGGGCGTCGGGGACGCCGCCCCCTACAATCGTTCCAAAGGTGCAACGCTTGTTTTTGGAACAAATCGTAATGAAATACACACCGGATTGGCTGTAATTATATGTTGCTAAACGGTTGGCCTTCCGTTCCGGCAATCCATCCTTCACTGGTCTTCAAAACGGATGGTAACGCTTTTGGCGTGGGCGTGCAGGCCCTCATGCTCGGCAAAATCGGCAATGCGAGATTGAACTTTGCCCAGGGCATCGCGGGTGTAATAAATGAAACTGGACTTTTTCACAAAATCGTCCACGCCCAGCGGGCTGGAAAAACGTGCCGTGCCGCTGGTGGGCAGGGTGTGGTTGGGGCCGGCAAAATAATCGCCCAGTGCTTCCGGCACATTTTTGCCCAGGAAAATGCTGCCCGCGTTCTTTACGCTGTTCAAAACGGCGAACGGGTCGTCCACACAAATTTCCAAATGCTCCGGGGCAATGATGTTCACGGCGTCAATGGCCTTGTTCATATCGTCCGTCACAATGATCTTGCCGTTGGTGTCCACGCTGGCGCGGGCGATGGCGGCGCGGGGCAGCTGGGGGATCTGCACTTCCAGCTCGGCTTGTACGGCCTTGGCCAGCTCGGCGCTGTCCGTTACCAGCACCGGGCTGGCCAGCTTGTCATGCTCGGCCTGGCTCAGCAGGTCAGCTGCCACCCAGGCGGGATTGCAGCTACCATCCGCCAGCACCAGAATCTCCGAAGGCCCGGCGATCATATCAATGCCAACCTTGCCGAACACTTTGCGCTTGGCGGTGGCAACGTAAATATTGCCGGGGCCGACGATCTTATCCACCGCGGGAATGCTCTCGGTGCCGTAAGCCAGCGCGGCCACGGCCTGGGCGCCGCCGGTCTTGAAGATCTTGTCAATACCGGCAATCACCGCAGCAGCCAGGATGGAGGGATTCACCTTGCCATCCGGCCCGGCGGGGGTGGTCATCACGATCTCCTTCACACCGGCCACCTTGGCGGGGATCACATCCATCAGTACGGTGCTGGGGTAAGCGGCGGTACCGCCCGGCACATACACACCGGCTTTTTCAATCGGGGTATATTTCTGGCCCAGCACAATGCCGGGGGTGTCGTTCATGACAAAGTTCTTGTGGACCTGGTGCTCATGGAAGGCGCGGATGTTGGCGGCGGCCATCTTCAGGGTAGTCACAAAATCCTCACCGGCGGCTTCAAAGGCTTCGTCAATTTCCGCCTGGCTCACCCGCAGCTCGTCCAGCTGGGCGTGGTCAAATTTCAGAGCGTAATCTTTCAGGGCGGCATCACCGCGGGCGCGCACATCGGCGATAATGGCATCCACGGTTGCTTCCACGCTGGCTTCCGCACGGATATCACGGTTCAGGATTTCTTCAGGCTTCAAAGCGTCAAACTCAAAAATGCGGATCATTTGGCAAGCGCCTCCTTCATCTTGTTCAGCAGTTCGGTCAGCTGCGCGTACTTGAATTTGTAGCTGGCTTTGTTGGCAATGAACCGTGCCGAAATGGGCATGAACTCTTCCAGTACGGCCAGATTGTTTTCTTTCAGGGTGGTGCCGGTCTCCACAATATCCACGATCACATCCGAAAGCCCCAGTATGGGAGCCAGCTCAATGGAGCCGTTCAGCTTGATGATGTCAATATCGCGGCCAATGCTCTCGTAATGGGCGCGGGCAATGTTCACAAACTTAGTGGCAACGCGCAGGGCGCGGCTTTCATCGTCCACAAAGTTCCTGGGGCCTGCCACGCACATGCGGCACTTGCCCATGCCGGTATCCAGCAGCTCGTACACATCGGCACCGGATTCGGTCAGGATATCCTTGCCCACAATGCCAATGTCGGCAGCGCCGTGCTCCACATAAATGGCAACGTCGCTGGGCTTGACCAGGAAGTACCGCACCCCGGCTTCGGGGTTCTCCACCACCAGCTTGCGGGTCTCGTTATAGTTTTCGTTGGCTTCATACCCGGCAGCGGCCAGCAGGCCATAGGCTTTATCGCCCAGGCGGCCTTTGGGCAGGGCGATGTTCAGCCACTGGCGCTCGGTGCCCTGCTGCTGCACCGGCGGCAGGGGAGCGCTCAGGCGTTCCAGCTCGTCCAGGTAAAGGGCAAAGCCCAGGGCGCAGGCACCGGGGGTAAAGCGCTGAGCCAGCAGGTCATACCGGCCGCCTTTCAGTACGGCACGAGGCACCCCGGCCACATAACCGCTGAACACCAGGCCGTTGTAATATTCCATATCACCGGCAAGGCTCAGATCCAGCTGCATGCCGCGTCCGGCATCGCCCAGTTCATTCTGCAGGCTCTGCAGTTCCAGCAGGGCGTCCTGCTGGGCTTCGCACTGGCACTGGCTGCGGGCGGCGGCCAGCGTGGTGCCAAAGGGGCCGTGCAGGCTTAAAATAGCGGTCAGCGCGTTGGCGGCGGCTTCATCCAGCCCGCTTTGCAGCGCGGCGGCATACAGCTCGTGGGCGTTTTTATCGCGCAGCAGCTCCAACAGGCGCGGGCGGGCGGCGGCATCCACATGCAGGGTGTCCAGCAGGGCGGTCACAAAGCCCATATGGCTGACTTCCAGCACGGTGGGAACTTCCAGACTGGCCAGGCTTTCCAGCGCAAGGCGCACAACCTCGGCCTGTTCGGCAGCGCCAACCGCACCGATGCACTCCAGGCCCATCTGGCTGATTTCCGAGAAGGTGTGGCTTTCGCGGCTGGGGCGGCAGATCTGCTCTGTATAATAATACTTTTTGCATTCCCCGGCGGTGGGCTGGGCGTTCTTGGCGATCGAAAGCGTTACGTCCGGCTTGATGGCGCGCAGCTTGCCGTCCAGGTCGGTAAAAGTAATGACCTGAGAATCCGAAAGAAAGCGCTCATTTTGCTGATAAAGCGAATATTCCTCAAAATGGGAGCAGCGAAATTTGCGGTAGCCTGCACCCTCGTATAATACACGCAGCTGCAAAGTGCTGCGCTCAGCCGGTGAAAACCGGGAAAGATCAAGTTGCATGAATATACACTCCTCTTCTAATCTCTTCCGAACCTCTTCCATTCCTCTTCATCCACAACCCACCAATTTACGCGGGAATAGATGAATTTATTATACTTTTATGCATTAAAGATGTAAAGAGATTCCGCGCAAAATAATAGAATAAAAATACGGCCATCCCGCGCCCCAAAGGGCGCAGAACGGCCGTATGCTCAATGTTTGGTGCGCTGAACGTTGTAGGCTTTGACCATCAGCACGGTGTACCACAGCAGCAGTACCGAAAATACCACAAAGCTGCCGGAAGAAGCCTTGCCCAGCGGCACGCTGGCAGGCGCAGCAAGGCTGGCAATGCGCAGCACCGTGTGGGCAGCCAGCAGCACCCCGCAGGCAACCAGCATCATGCGGGTGGAGCGGGTGTATTTCAGGTTGTCCACAGCGCGGCGGGCCGCAGGCAGGCTGCCCCACACAAGGCCCAGCAGCAGCCACAGGTCAGCCAGCCGCAAAAACGGCGCAGCAGCGACAAAAGCCCCGCCGGCCTGCACCCAGGAACCGCACAAAACAAGCTCCAGTGCCGTGGCCACCAACCCGCACACAAGCGCAGCCAGCCCCTGCCGTGTCAGCAGCAGGGCACCGATCACCAGCAGCACGGTCAGGCTCAGTTCCGCCATGGTAACGCCTTCCGGCACACCCAGGAACGCCCGCCCCGCTGCGCCGATCCCCAGCAGCAGGAATCCGGCAGCCGCATAATTGTGGCGCTTTTCCATCTTAACACGTCCTTTTTGAAAAAGTCTGTTGCATAAAACCTTGAAAGGTTAAAGGGTATTATATCACGCGGTTCCCTCTTGCGCAAGGTGTGCGGCGGTGGTATAGTAATTACTATGCAGTCCAAAACGCAGCTTTTTAACTGTACCTCAGGAGGTTTCTTGTATGCATATCCCAAAAGGTCCCACCGCCGGGCTGGAATTGGAGCTGTTTGAACCCGCTTTGCAGGCGGCGCTGCAGCCTTCCCCGGATTATGATGCGGCCCGCTGGCTGTATGTGCCCAATACCTACTCCGAGTACCGTTACATTTTGGGCACCCGCGGCAAAAAGCCGCTGATTTGCGTAGGGATCAACCCATCCACCGCGGCCCCGGATGCCCTGGACCCCACCTTGCAGAGCGCCCAGCGCATTGCCCTGGCTAACGGGTATGACAGTTTTTTGATGTTCAACGTGTACGCCCAGCGCGCCACCCGCCCCGATGATATGGAGCATGCGCTGAACCCCGCCCTGCACGCGGAAAACCGCAAGGCGTTCCGGTATCTGCTGTCTTTATCGGACCAGCCTGCCGTGTGGGCGGCGTGGGGGAACATCATCCTGAAACGGGATTACCTGATGGACTGTATGCGGGATTTTGCCGCCGACGGCAAAGCAGCAGGCGCAAAGTGGTACACGGCAGGCCCGCTGTTAAAATCTGGTCAGCCGCACCACCCGCTGTACTTAAAAAAGGATACGCAGCTGCTGGACTTTGATATTGATGCCTATTTGTGCGCTCAGCGTGCAAAGTGAGATAGAGCAATACCAGATGATTCCCGCTGTATCGGCGCTTAGAATGATTTGGTATTGCCGGATAGAGGATAACCCCAGGCTTGGGAGAGGAGATAGAAAATCATGGCATTTGAAGTGGAATTTTCAAAACGGCTGGACCTGTTCGGCGCGGAAATTTTTGCCGCCCTGAATGATAAAAAGGTGGCCCTGGAAGCACAGGGCAAAAAGTTGTACAATCTTTCGGTTGGTACCCCGGACTTTGAGCCGATGCCGCACATCAAGCAGGCATTGTGCGATGCCGCTATGGTGAGCGAAAACTGGAAGTATTCCCTGCGGGACCTGCCGGAACTGCTGGATACCGTGTGCGCTTATTACAAGCGCCGCTTTGATGTGGACGGCATTACCCCGGACCAGATCATGAGCTTTAACGGCAGCCAGGACGGCATGGGCCACATGGGCCTTGCCCTGCTGAACGACGGCGATGTGGTGCTGCTGCCGGACCCCTGCTACCCGGTGTTCATTACCGGTGTCAAGCTGGGCGGCGGCGTGCCGTACTACTATCATCTGACCAAAGAGCATAACTTCCTGCCCAATGTGAAGGAGATCCCTGACGATGTGGCCGATAAAGCGAAAATCATGATCGTATCCCTGCCGGCCAACCCGGTGGGCAGCGTGGGCAGCCCGGAGCTGTACCAGGAGATCGTGGATTTCTGCAATGCACATAAGATTCTGCTCATCCATGATAACGCCTACAGCGATATCATCTTTGACGGTGCCGTGGGCCACAGCATCTTCAACATTCCCGGCGCCGAGACCTGCGCAGTCGAGTTCTTCTCCCTGAGCAAGAGCTTCAACGTGACCGGCGCGCGCATCAGCTTTTTGGTGGGCCGCCGCGATGTGATTGCCGCATGCAAGAAGCTGCGCCCCCAGATCGATTTCGGCAAGTTCATCCGGGAGCAGAAAGCCGCCATTGCCGCTATGACAGGCCCGCTGGAGCCCATCAAGGCCCAGTGTGCCGAATACCAGCGCCGCCGCGACGCCCTGTGCGGGGGCTTCCGCTCCATCGGCTGGGATGTGCCGGACAGCCACGGCTCCATGTTCGTCTGGGCACCGGTCCCGCAGGGGCACGGCACCAGCATGGAGTTCTGCATGGAAATGATTGAAAAAGCCGGCGTGATCTGCACCCCCGGCTCCAGCTTTGGCCCGTCCGGTGAAGGCTACGTTCGTTTTGCCCTGACCCTGCCGGTGGAAAAAATCACCGAAGCCGTCCAGGCTGTCAAGAACAGCGGCCTGATTGGGTAAAGCAGGCAAACGGGGAAGCAATACATAAAATATAGAGCAATATAGAGCAAGGCCCGATACCGTGCGGTGAGATTCACCCCGGTATCGGGCCTTGCTGATTTTTGTTTGTGTTAGGGTAGAGGAGCAGCGGGGTCAGTGACCCCGCCCCTACAAAGAAGGCAATGGTTTTATCAGTCACTAGCAGGGTACGGGGGTGGAAAACGCACTTGTACAACTAAGTTGCCACCATAAAAATTATTCCCCGGCAAATATTTCATCTGTCATATTGCCCGCCGCGTCAAACAGCGCCACGCGGAAGCTGCCCGCCCCGGCGGCATGGTCCTCAGCCTGCTCGGCGCAGGCTTTCCAGAACCGTGCGGCCTGCACGGCAGCGGTAAAGGCATCCCCCGGCTGTACGGCGGCAAACGCCCCGCACAAAACGGAAAGCATACACCCCGCCCCCGTCACGGTGCGCATCCGGTCGCTGCCGCCGCGCACGGTGCAGAGCTGCTGCCCATCGGCAATCAGGTCCTCGGTGCCGGAAAGCAGCACCACACACCCCAGCTTTTGCGCCAACGCTGCGGCCAGCCCGGCGGGCGCTTTGGGGGCGGTCAGACTGTCCACCCCGTGCTCGCTGCCGCCAAGGCCCAGCAGGGCGGCGGCCTCCCCGGCGTTCACCCGCACAATGGCGGGCTGCACCTGCTGCAAAAGGCTCTGGATGTTTGCCAGCCGCCAGGGGCTTGCGCCCACGCCCACCGGGTCCAGCACAACAGGGATGCTGCGGCGGTTTGCCGTGGCACCGGCGGTGCGGGCGGCGGTGAACTTGGCTTCGTCCGGGGTGCCGGTGTTCAGCACAACGGCGCTGGCCAAAGCGGCAATGTCGGCCATTTCCTGCGGGGCCTGGGCCATGATGGGGCTTGCCCCGATGGCCAGCGCCAGGTTGGCGCAGTCGTTGGCAGAAACAATGTTTGAAATGCAGTGCAGAAGCGGGTGCTGCGCCCGGATGGCAGCCAGCGGTGCTGATACGGACATAAATACAAACCTCGTGTTACTTGTTCAGGGCGTTCTGCATGGATTTCAGGGTGCCGTTCTTTTCCAGCGCAAACAGGATGATGCCGGCAATGATGGAACCACCCACGGTGGAAACCAGGAACGGCACAATGTAGGCATAGAACGCAATATCGCCGGCGGCTTTGCCCATAAACAGGATAGCGACCGGCCATGCCAGCAAACCGCCGATGATGCCGGTGCCGAACACCTCACCAATCAAAGTGGGCAGAAGCTTGTGGGTTTTGTGGTAGACAATGCCGCACAGCAAAGCGCCGCACATGCTGCCGGGGAACGCCATCAGGCTGCCAAGGCCCAGCAGGTTGCGCAGCAGGCTGGCCACAAATGCGGCACCAACGCCGTACCAGGGCCCCAGCAGAACGGCGCACAGTACATTGACCATGTGCTGCACCGGCGCGCACTTGCTGCCAAATACAGGGAAAGAAAACATGCTGCCAACAACAGCAACGGCACACAGAACACCGGCCAGAGCCAGCTTTTTGGTATTGGACTTTTTCATATCGAGTACTCCTTTTTCAATATAACAAAAAAGCGGAAGGCTGCCGCAGGCATCTGCCGTCAGCCGCCTTGTACGGGCGCAGCGGGCAAACACTTCTCCCCGCTGTTCGGTCGAAGCTTGCTGGCTTCCTCTCACGCCGGAACACGGCTTCCCATCGCTGAATCACAAAGCTCCGGGCGCTCCCCCGCGGCTTCGGGCACAATGCCTGTTTTCCTTCCTTTCCCCTAAGGCGGCCCAACGGGCCGACCCTGATATGATACAAAAAAGCAGGGGCCCAACGCGGAGCCCCTGCAAAAAAGACAGAACAAAATAGTTGAAAGTCTTCCTACGGTGGCATGGTCCACATCAGGTATTAAGGGTCGAAGCAGCGCTTCCTCTCAGCCAAAAAGGCTCCCCTGATTTCGTTACCCATCATAAACACTTACGGGAATTTTGTCAAGGTCTTGTTTTTATCCGCAAAAAGGGGTATGATAGTACCTGTTATGGGGAGCCACTATGGCTGAGAGGGAACAATCGGTTCCGACCCGATGAACCTGATGTGGGTAATGCCAACGTAGGGAGAATGCAACATTCGTGTACAAAACGGGTGCGCCTTTTTCCGGCGCGCCCGTTTTTTGTTTTGCCTTTTTTGGAGGTTTTGTTTATGAAAGTTCTGCCGCAGCAGCTGCGCCTGTACGCTGTGACCGACCGCACCTGGCTGAACGGCCGCCGCCTTGCCGATGTAGTGGCCCAGGCCATTGACGGCGGGGCAACCTTTGTGCAGCTGCGGGAAAAATGCCTGGACGAACACGACCTGCTGGCCGAAGCCGAGGAACTGTCCGCGCTGTGCCACTTCCGTCATGTGCCGTTTGTGATTGATGATAATGTCGAGGTTGCTTTGGCAGCCGGGGCGGACGGCGTGCATGTGGGCCAGAGCGATATGGCCGCTAAGCGCGCCCGCGCCCTGCTGGGGCCGGATAAGATTTTGGGCGTATCGGCCCATAACGCTGCCGAAGCGCTGGCCGCCCAGGCCGACGGCGCGGACTACCTTGGCTGCGGCGCGGCCTTTGTGACCGGCACCAAGCTGGACGCCCACCCTGTTACTGCTGAAACCATGCGCGCGGTAACGGCGGCGGTCAACATCCCCGTTGTAGCCATCGGCGGCATTGACGCCGCCAACCTGCTGCAGCTGCAGGGCAGGGGGCTGGCCGGTGTGGCCGTTGTCAGCGCCATTTTTGCCCAGGCCGACCCCTGCGCTGCCAGCCGGGAACTGTACCGCCTGGCCGGGCAGTTATAATATGACCTTGCAGCTTTGGGGTGTTCGATACATCCTATCGCTGTTGGTGCGCTGTGCATTGGGGGCACCACCTTGCACGGCGGATATTTTTACCTGATGCTGAACCACGCCCGATACGGGCAACAGGAGGAAAAACATGAGAACAGCATTGACAATCGCTGGCAGTGACTCCAGCGGCGGCGCCGGAATTCAGGCCGACATCAAAACCATGACGATGAACGGCGTGTTTGCCATGAGCGCCATCACCGCCCTGACCGCCCAGAACACCACTGGGGTAACCGGCATCCTGAATTCAACGCCGGAATTTTTAGCGCAGCAGCTGGATGCCGTGTTTACGGATATCTACCCGGATGCTGTCAAGATCGGTATGGTCAGCTCTCAGGAGCTGATCCGCGTGATCGCCCAAAAGCTGCGGCAGTACGGCGCAAAGCATATCGTGGTGGACCCCGTGATGGTGGCAACCTCCGGCGCAGCCCTGCTGGAACCGGACGCAGTTACCGCGCTGGAAACCGAGCTTTTGCCCCTGGCGGAAGTCATTACCCCCAACATCCCCGAAGCAGAGATCCTGTGCGGCCACAGCATTAAGACGGCTGCCGATATGGAAAACGCCGCTAAAGAGATCAGCCAGAAATTTGGCTGCAATGTGCTGTGCAAGGGCGGGCATAACCTGAACGATGCCAACGACCTGCTGGTGCTGACCGATGGCAGCGCCGCCTGGTTCAACGGCCAGCGCATTGATAACCCCAACACCCACGGCACCGGCTGCACCCTGTCCAGCGCCATTGCCTCCAACCTGGCCAAGGGCTATGATCTGGAAACCGCTGTGCGCCGCGCCAAGGCGTATATTTCTGGCGCATTGGCCGCCATGCTGGACCTGGGCCATGGCTCTGGCCCCATGAACCACGCCTTTGCATTGGATAACGAGTGGAGCAAGGAGGCCGAAGCATGAAAAAGACTTCTGTATTCCAAAACAGTTTGATCTGGTTCGGCGCTGGTGTTTCCATTGCTGAGATCCTGACCGGCACTTACTTTGCCCCCCTCGGCATGGCCAAGGGCTTTGCCGCAATCCTGCTGGGCCATCTGATCGGCTGCACCATGATGTTCTTTGCCGGTCTCATCGGCGGGCGCACCGGGCTTTCCGCCATGGAAACCTCCAAGCTCAGCTTTGGCAAAAAGGGCAGCCTGTGGTTTGCCGCCCTCAACGTGCTGCAGCTGGTCGGCTGGACAGCCATCATGATTTATGACGGCGCGCTGGCGGCAAACGGCATTGCCGGTGTGGGTGCCTGGCTGTGGTGCCTTGTTATCGGCGCATTGATCCTGGTCTGGATTCTGATCGGCCTGACCGACTTGGGCCGCATCAACCAGGTGGTTATGGTGCTGCTGTTCGTGCTGACCCTTGTCATGTGCAAGGTCATCTTCTTTGGCGGCAACGGTATCATGACCGCGCAGGATGATTCCCTCAGCTTTGGCGCTGCCGTGGAGCTGGCCGTTGCCATGCCGCTGTCCTGGCTGCCGCTCATCAGCGATTACACCCGCGAAGCCGAAAAGCCCTTTGCCGCTACCCTGGCCAGCACTGTTACTTACGGCGTTGTTTCCTGCTGGATGTACCTCATTGGCATGGGCGCTGCCATCTATACCGGCCAGAGCGATATCGCCCAGATCCTGCTGCAGGCTGGCCTTGGAGTGGTCGGCCTGCTGATCGTGGTGTTCTCTACCGTCACCACCACCTTCCTGGATGCTTGGAGCGCCGGTATCTCTGCCGAGACCATCGCCCCCAAGTTCAAGGGCAAGCAGGTCGCTTTGATCGTGACCGTCATTGGCACCGTAGGCGCGATTGTTTTCCCCATGGATGATATCACCGATTTCCTGTACCTCATCGGCTCTGTGTTTGCCCCGATGATCGCCGTGCAGATTGCCGATGCTTTTATCCTGCATTCGGATGCTTCCGTCAAGGAGCTTTCCGCTTCCCGCATGATCATCTGGCTGGTGGGCTTTGTGATCTACCGCATCTTGATGAACATTGACTTTGTGCTGGGCAATACCCTGCCGGATATGCTCATCACCATGTTCATCACCGTGGTGTGGGGGCTGTGCGTGGAAAAGAACAAGAGCAAGGCATAAAATAAGGGCAATACCGCATAATTCTAAGTGCCGATACGGCGAGCGAGGTACGGCAGATGCCAAGCCAAAAGCGCAGATAATACTGGATGTCTTATCGAGCATTTTGGCAACGCAGA
>OBLF01001630.1_pt1 | contig 17466 bp, 18 predicted proteins | sample 1519231 | NCBI WGS metagenome assembly OBLF01 (sample SAMEA2602895, study PRJEB22501) | metagenome | reverse complement strand
CGTCATATAGAGTTACTTAATAACTCTGTTTTACACGGTGAAGCAAACGACTTAATTTTTAAAGACAAAAGCTTTGATAAGGTATTCTGTTTTGGTGCTTTTCATTACTTTCCTAATCTTGAATATGCAACTGAAGCTATTAATGAATTAAAGAGAGTTGCTAAAGAGGCAATCTTTATTGGTGATCTTCCTATTAGCTCTCATAGAGATACTCACCTACTTTATACAAAGGATTTCTTTAATGGTTGGAAAATAACTGAAGGATTCTATAATCCTTGTAGATTTAATGCTTCTTTAAAGTTGAAATAAAGATACCTTTTTAAGTCAAAAGCTGAAATCAATGCAATATTGATTTCAGCTTTATGTAATAAGAATTATTTTATAGATTTTGCTTATCTATTATTTTTCATTGATTCTGGCATCTTTTCTAAACCAAAACCACCAAACGAAGCTTTTGAAGCTGTCATTGATGTTTCAGTTGCTTTCTTTAATAAGTTACTTAATACTTTTTTCATTTCCATAACTCTCATCTCCCTTATTTTTATCATATATCTATTATATATATTTTTTTCTTTAAATTCAATCTTTTTATTACATTTATGGTAATTTTTTTATTCTTTTATATATTTTTCATTGTTTTCTATCAAATCTCATATTTATATAGATAAAAATTAGTACAATTCACTTATATAGCATAAACTTTAATACTTACACAAATTTGCATAAAAAATCGCAAAAACTTATGTAAATAATAAATACATAAGTTTTTGTGATACTCTTATTTTATTGATAAAAAATATTCTTCTAAAATCTCAATAAACTTTCTCATATTCTCAGGATATATATCTCCAATATTAGCTATTCTAAAAGTATTTTTAGATGATACTTTACCAGGATATATTGTAAACCCCTTCTCATATAAATAATTATGAAGACTATCAAAGTTATATTCTTTAACTTCCGGTTCTACTATAGATGTAAGAAGCATTGATGATTTTTCTTTCGGTACAAGAAGCTTTAAATTTAGTTTTTCTAAGCCGTCCCAAAGTATCTCGCAGCATTTTACATATCTTTCATATCTTCTTTCTATAGTTTCTGCTTTTGTTTCTATTATTGCCTGCTTCAATGCATATAGTACTTGTACCGGAGGAGTAAACCTCATTTGATAGTTTTTCTGAAAATATTCATACTGATTATACAAATTTAAATATAAATTTCTTGGTTTAATGTTTTTTGTATTAACCAATAATTCTTTTTCAGCTATTACAAAACTTACTCCAGCCATTCCTTGTATACACTTATTTGAACTTGATGCTAGGTATTTAATATTTGAACTCTTCATATCTATTGGTATGCCAGCAAATGAACTCATTCCATCAACTATCAAATCAATATTATATTTGCTACATAATCCTCCAACTCTATGTATATCATTCAAAATTCCTGTTGTTGTCTCATGGTGAATTACTGCAATGTGACTTATTATTTTAATTTCATCATCTTTATTTTTAATATTATATCTTCCAACAATTCCTTTATAGTCATTTAATTTATTTTTAATAGATCTTTTCTTTGTATTATATTCTGATATTATCTGTTCCAATTTTATAAAATCAATTCCATTTACAGGAGAACCTATGAATTCTATAAAATTTAAATCATATATTTCTGCCATTTCACAGATTCTTTTTCCATATGCTCCATTATTAATTATTAGTAATATATCTTTATCTACAACTGAACTTATCATAGCTTCAACGGCAGCAGTTCCTGAACCCCCAAATAATACAGTTGTATACTCATCATCATGTGCAACTAGATTAGTCAATTCCTTTGATACAAATTCCATAACTTGTCCAAATTCTTCTTCCCTCGGGCATATATCAGGGACAACCTGAGCATTTTTCACTGTATCTGTAGTGGTTGCTGGTCCTGGATTTAATAATATATTCCTTTTCACAACACTATACCTCTTCTCTTATTTTAGTATGATTTCTAAAATTACTGTCTTATAAAGTTCATAAAAGCTTCTTTATTTTCAATTGGAGTTTTATTTGGCCTACCCAAATCTTTGCGTGCACCTTTCCTCACTTTTATTTCTAATAATGCTGGTCCTTTGCACTCACGTATTATTTGAGAATATCTTTTAAGTTCCTCTTTTGTTGAACATGAATACACCTTAACATATCCACTAGCTTCGGCAATCATTGGTATGTTAATATTCAATCCTACAGTATCTTGCCCACCTACTGAGTCATGGGCACCATTATTAAATAAAATATGTTTAAAGTTTTCAGTTTTCTTATTACCTATAACAGGTATTCCTCCCAAATGCATCAACATAGCACCATCACCATCAAAACAATAAATCTCCCTACTTTTTTCAGTCATAGCAATACCTAATGCAATTTGTGATGCATGTCCCATCGATCCAACTGTTAAGAAATCTCTATTATGCTCCTGCTTTTTCTTATCTCTTAATTCAAATAGTTCTCTAGATATCATTCCTGTAGTTGATACAATAACAGAACTATCATTAATACTATCGAGTATTGTTTCAATTGCCTCTTCACGGCTCATTTCAAAATCATTATATATACTATTTTTCAATTCATATTCTTTAAAAGCATTTTTCTTTACTACAACTGCATAAGGTTCATTTGTTTCTCTCATATAGTCACATGCCTTATCAATAATTTCTTCAGCTTGATTATTTTCTGTGAATTCATCAATAACAGAATACTTTATATTTAGTAACTCTAAAGTTTCTAGTGTAATCATTCCTTGTTTTTTATGCTGTGGCTCATCTTTTTTTCCTGGTTCTCCTCTCCATCCTACAAGAAGAAATACCGGTATATTATATACGAGCTTGTCATCAAGAGATGCAATAGGATTAACTATGTTCCCAAGACCAGAATTCTGCATATAAACAAGACCTATTTTTTTTGAAGCAAGATAATATCCACTTGCTATACCAACTGCATTCCCCTCATTTGCAGCTAATATATTTTTATCTTCATGTGTAGTATCCTTTATATATGCACAAAATGATTTTAAAAGTGAATCTGGAACACCTGTAAAAAATTCAATTTGATTTTTTATAAGTTTTTTATAGAATTTATCAACATCAATCATATATATCCCCTTTTCATTAAATAATAATTTTAAATTTTTCTTATTTTAATGCAATTAAGTTCTTTTTCTTCTATTTCCCTCCAGGGATTAATGTAAGAATTTCTTTTATAGGCATACAATTTTCTGATGCTTCTTTTGATCTTTCATTTTCCAATATACTCTTTGCTGTATTTACCATTGCTGGATATGCACTTCTTATTAAATGATTTGCGTATATTATTACACTTATCCCCAATTCAACAAGTTGTTCTTCCTTCATGAAATTATATGATGTAGGTACAACAATAAGCGGTACCCTTCTTTCAAGCTTTGCATATTTTTCACAGAATTCTATAATTTCAGTTCCATCTTTTTCTTTGCTATGAATCATGATTCCATCAGTTCCAGCTTCAATATAAGCCTCTGCTCTTTTTATTGCATCATCCATGCCAGCCTTTGCAATAAGGCTTTCTATTCTTGAAATAATCATAAAATCACTTGTTACTCTCGCTTCTCTTCCTGCTCTTATTTTTTCACAAAAATGCCCTATTGTATCTTGTGTCTGCTTTACTTCAGTTCCAAAAAGAGAATTTTTCTTAAGACCTGTTTTATCTTCAATAATAATAGCCGATACTCCAAGTCTCTCAAGAGTCTTAACTGTATAAACAAAGTGTTCTATTTGTCCACCTGTATCTCCATCAACTATAATAGGCTTTGTTGTTACTTCTAAAATATCATTTATTGTATTAAGTCGTGATGTTAAATCAACAAGTTCTATATCAGGTTTTCCCTTAGCTGTTGAATCACAAAGAGAGCTTATCCACATTCCATCAAACTCTCTTACCTTTCCATCTTTCTCTACCTTAGTTTTTTCTACAATCAATCCAGTCAGACCATTATGAGCTTCTAAAATTCTTACAGGTTTTTTAGAATAAATACGTTCTTTAAGACTTTTCATCCTCATCTGTGGAGTTATTCCTATTTCCATTAAATCTTGATCAAGTTTTGAAATAGATACTCCTTTTGTATATGGAACTTCTATAAGCTTTCCACCATATGTGTTTAATGCATTAATCACATTCTCTCTTAATTCTTTTTGTTGACCTTCCTTCCAGTCATCTCCATGGACAACATACTCCGGTCTTACTTTTAATATATTTGATACTTGATCCAATGTATCTTGTGGTATAACTTCTATAACTCCTTTTATATTTTCAATAACTTCTTTTCTTTCATCATACTTCATTATTGGATTTCTCCAATACCCTCTTATAACATCATCAGTATGAAGACCAACGATAACATCTCCTAAATTTCTAGCTTGATTAATTACATTTAGATGACCTTGATGCACAATATCAGCACTCATTGCCATATATACTTTTGCCATAACTTTTCAATCCTCTCCACAAATAATAATTTATAAAAATATCTTATACACTTATTTTTTCTAATCTGGGTAAAACTAATTTTTCAACTCTTTCCAATTGATTTTTATCATCAATTTCTCCCCACACTAAATTGTCAATTTTTAAATATCCAACTCTTCTATTTTTTGCCGCATCAAAAATGGCATTTTCATAATCATATTTACTGATTATTTTATTTGTTTCTTCATAGCATTCAATATCATATTTTAAATTATTCACAAACTTTCTATACTCTTTTATCATCTCTTTATATAAAGCTAAAGAGATCTTTGATATTCCAACAAGTTCACCATATACATCTTTAATATCATTTATATTTTTTGAGACTTTATAAAGATTACCCTCTCTTACTTCAACATAACATTCATCTCCAGAATTAGTTTTTCCACTAAGAAGAATACAGTCATCTTCATAAGACATGGCTGTTCTCATAAGACCATAAACTTCATAAATAAGATCACTTTCCAAAAGTAAAAAATCTTCTTTCAATTCATTTTCTAAAATTGAAAGTGAAGTCATACTACCAGTTGTTCTATAACGTCTATTTCTTCTTGTCTCAATATAATTATATTTTTCTGCAAGCTTGTCATAATGTTCATGTAAGTGACCTGTTACTATATATATCTTTTCAATTCCTATACTTCTTAACTTTTCTATTGATCGTTCAATAAGAGTTTTTCCATTTATACTCAAAAAACCTTTAGGTATAGAATCATCTGTTACTTCATATAATCTTGATCCCATTCCAGCTGCTAAAATAACAGCCGTCTTTATTCTACTCATACTTACCTCCTTTTATTTTTACATTATCTTATAATTTTGTATTTAAGTTCATTTTTTGAACAGTTTTATATTAACACCTTTCAATGTTCAAAACAATATGTTCAAATTCATTTAATTACAATAAAAAAATCGCCAAGGCGACTATGTTATATACATTTCATAAATAATAAAAAATACTCCTTTTACAGCAATAGCGTTTTATACACTATTTACTATAAAAAGAGTATTTATATTAAAGATTATTTTCTAATAATTATCTGGATTATACTGCTGGTTTTATAAGATTTTTTAATCCACTTACTTCTTTAGAATAAGCTGATGGTTGTGTAACTTGATTTTGAGTATCTTCTAAAAGCATAGTCTGTAATTCCACTTGTGTAAGTTTAATTGAATTAGTTGGAATTGTTATATCTTTAGCTTCTGCTTTAGTGCTTGTACCAGTTACATTTAATGATATATTACCTAAATCCTTGATTATTAAATTTAATCCTAGGTCTGTAGTATACTTGTCATCTCCAAAAACTTCTTTTGAAGTTATGTTAGAACCTGCAATATATTGCTTTATTCCTTCAAGTCCACTAGTAAATGCTTCACTGTTAATTTGATCCTTTATTTGTGACATATCTGCATCTGTAAGTCCTAATTTAAAAGTGTTATTTATGTTTTGTAAATTATTAGATGCAGCCTTAACTCCTTTAGCAGCTAAATCAACTACTTCATTACTATTAAGATTCATAGTATATTCTCTACCATTCTGAACATATGGTAAATCTATATCACTATCTCCAAAGACTGTTTTAACAAGATTAGCCATTGCTTCTGGTTCATTTGTTAATGCTTTCATAGCTGACATATCCATACCTGTATCGATACCTATATAATCAGCCTTTAAATCTTTCAATCCCTTAGGAACTTCTAATCCGCTATTAGTATATATACCTTCATAATAGCTCTTGTTTATATAGCTTACTCCATTATCAACATATACCTCTATTGATGGTATTTTTATGTTTAATGAACTCTCAGATGTTGTGAAATCAACTTTTGCATATGCCTTATCTCCTGTTGTATATCCAGTTGATGTAAAATTCATCTCTTCTTTCATACCTTGTATATCCATAGATATTTTTCCTGTAACTTCAGATGATGTCGCTTCCCATTTTGCAGTTTTTGCAAGTTCCTCACCATAATTTAATGTAGTCTGGCTACACCCTGCTAAACTTGCCATACTTAACACGGTTCCCATTATAAGAGCCACTGTTCTTTTTAATTTCATTTCAATCCCCCCAGATTATAAATATTTTGACTCATGCAATTAGATGCATTTAATCATACGTACTGGCTTTTATATAATACGTATAATTTCATTATACAGAAGTTTATAGAATATATGTTAATTTTTATACAATATATCCTTAACTTTTTCTTAATTTAATTCTTTTAATCTTTTTTCTTTAAAATTTAATTTTTATATAATATTTTTAAAATTATTCATATTCCTAATTATAAATTAGAATTGATCAAAATTTAATGTATACTAACAAAAAGAAAAAGCTATACTCAGACCTTTTATAAATCTGAATATAGCTTCTAAAACATATTATTTTACCCATGCTCCTGTTGAATCTACTTTGTATGATCCTACATATGAATTTGTTACCATTGCTCCATTAGCTGGATTTAAGTAATACCACTTTCCATTTGAGTAGTGCCATCCTGTAAGCATTGCTCCACTGTTATCAAGCAAATACCATTGTCCACTCATATAAATCCATCCAGTTGCCATATTACCATCTGCACCTAGGTAATAGTATTTTCCTGAATTATTATCAAAAAACCATTGACTTGTCAAAGGTTTTCCTAACGAATCATAATACTGCCAATTTCCATTATTCATAACCCATTGATTTACTTTTGAATTAGTTGGCTGATAATTTGGCTGAGTTGAAATAACCGGACTAGATGTAACTGGATTATATTGATTAGAACTATTTGTGTTTATATTATTATTTACATTAGAGCTTGTACCATTAGATGTTTCTCCTCTATAAATATTTAGAGTATAAACTCTAGATTCATCCTCATCTTCATCTTCCACTTCAATTTCAATAGTATTTTTACCTTTACTTAAGGATACTTCTTCTTTATAGTTATCATCGTCATCCACTTCTGTTCCATCAATTGTAACTGTATAATCTTCATCCTCAGGTTTTGCTTTTATTGTTAAGTTGCTTACTGTTGAAGCTACATATACATCATACTTAGTTGTTTTTTTAGAAAAACTTATTTCACCATCACTTAATGTAATGCTTTTTAAGTAAATATCATCATAATCTTCATCATCATCGTCGTCATCATCATCATTGCCAGTATATTTTACTCTTATAGTGTAGTCATTTACCACATCATCATCTTCTTTATATTTTACACTACTTCCTGGATCTTCATTATATACTCTTACTGTAATTTTGTTTGTTCCAGATGATAGAGTTGCTGTTTTTCCAACCTTAACACCTTTTTCTGAACTTTTTTCACTAACAAACAATCTTACACAGTCATCATCTACTCCATCTACATCAATTTTAATCTTTGATGATGAAGTCTTTGCATAATATTTTTTATCTGCATCGATTTCATCGTCATCTACCTTACTTCCACTTTTGTAATCATTGTCATCATAAATTTGAATGTTTTTACCACTAGAATTTTTTAATTTTAATTTTGTAAGTGATCCATCATCGCTTGTTGAAGCGCTAGCTTCAGTAGTAATAACGTTTAACTCCCCTGCTGGTAATACCGTGGCAATAGTACATATTGCAGCAACAATTATAAACGTTTTTTTCAATATCTGCTTCATTATATAACCTCCTAAATTCTTTTAATATACAATTCAAAAAGATATTGCTTGTCTTTATTCTATCATACTTTCATTTAATTGCAATCGAGTAGGCGGTAGACAATCATTTTATCTATCAGACCTCCCCAGGTAAGAATATGCACTTTCACCCTTTAGTGCGTGCCCATACTGAGAACATAAAAAATAATGATTAATTTATTACTAATCATTATTATATAAAGACTATTCTAAAATTTTATAATCTTCTAAAAATCCTGTATTAAAATCCCCACTTCTAAAAATTTTATTATCCATGAGTCTTCTATGAAAAGGTATCGTTGTACTTACTCCAGATATAATAAATTCATCAAGTGCTCTTTTCATCCTTTCAATAGCTTCTTCTCTATTCCTTCCCCATGATACTAATTTTAATATCATTGAATCATAAAATGGCGGGATAACATATCCACTGTACACTGCACTATCAACTCTTATTCCAATCCCACCCGAAGCTATATATTCATCAATTTTCCCTGGACATGGCATAAAATTATTGTAAGGATCTTCTGCATTTATTCTGCATTCAATTGCACATCCATTGACTTTTATATCATCTTGTGAAAAAGATAACTTCTTTCCATAAGAGACCAGTATCTGTTCTTTTATTAAATCTATACCTGTAACCATTTCAGTTACGCCATGTTCCACCTGTATCCTCGTATTCATTTCCATGAAATAAAAATTATTATCTTCATTTAATAAAAATTCTACAGTTCCCACACTATTATATTTAAAAGCTTTTGATGCATTGACTGCTGCCTCTCCCATTCTCTTTCTTAAATTTTCATCAAGTGCTGGTGATGGTGACTCCTCAACAAGTTTTTGATGACGTCTTTGAATTGTACAGTCTCTTTCCCCTAAATAAACTACATTTCCGTAATTATCACCTATTATTTGTATTTCAACATGCCTCGTATGATTTAAGTACTTTTCAAGATAAACAGCAGAGTTTCCAAAATAACTATCAGCTTCTTTTTCACATTCCCTTATTGCAGTTATAAGTTCATCTTTATTACCTGCAACTCTCATTCCTTTTCCTCCGCCTCCAGCTGATGCTTTAACTATAACAGGATATCCTATTTTCTCAGCAACTTTTACTGATTCATCCACACTTTTAATTTCACCAGCACTTCCTGGAACAATAGGTACACTCGCTTCCTTCATGGTTTCCTTTGCATTAGACTTATCCCCTAATTTTTCTATTATAGTATAATGTGGACCTATGAAACATATATTAAATTCTTCACAAAATTTTGCAAAACTTGTATTTTCCGAAAGAAATCCATATCCAGGATGTATAGCTTCTGCTTTTGTATGAACTGCAATATTAATTATATTATTTATGTTTAAATAAGTATCTTTAGGAGATGATTTTCCAATGCAGTATGCTTCATCTGCCAGTTTTACATGTAGTGAATTTTTATCAGCTTCTGAATATACTGCAACTGTAGAAATCCCAAGTTCATTACATGCACGAATTATTCTAACTGCAATTTCTCCTCTATTAGCTATAAGTATCTTTTTGAACATTTTATCACCACCTATTATATTTTCATGACCTTTTTATAATTTCTAGGATATCTTTATTTCAAACAACTGTTGTCCGTATTCTACAAACTCTCCATCATCAACCAATATGTCTATTATTTCACCACTCACTCCAGCTTCTACCTCATTAAATAATTTCATAACTTCAACCAGTCCTACTACAGTGTTTTCATTTATTTTTTCATTAAGCCCTACAAATGGTTCTGAATTTTCTTCTTTTTTTAAATAAAATGTTCCTGCAAGATTTGATTTTATATAATTTTTATCTATTTTTTCATGATTAGTGAATAGGTTATCTTCTTTGCCATTTATGTATTCATTAATAACCTTAATCTCACTATTATTAGCCTTATTATTAAATACAGGTTTTAATGATTGCTTTTCAATAACTACTCTGCTATCATTTTGTTCAAACTCAAAATGTGATATATCATGTTTTTCAACTATTTTAATTATTTTTTCTAAATCTTCTATTTGTATCATTTTAAATTCACCACCTATATGCTTATTAGTTTTATAGACTTTTTTAAGTCTTCAATATATTTCTCTCTCTCTAAATAAAGATCTTCCGCTTTTTCAATTGTTATTCTTTTAAATTTAATCTTTTCAGAAGGCTTACGCTGAACAATTCTTTGGAAATCATAATATATGACACGAGCTATCTTTGGATATCCTCCAGCAGTTGCTCTATCTGCCAATAAAATTATTGGATTTCCATCTGGAGGTATTTGAATTGTCCCAAAGGATACTTCTCCTGATATCATTTCTATATCATGTTTAAATTTTATTTCTGGACCATTTACTCTATATCCCATTCTGTCAGATTTACTATCTATTACAAATTCTGAATCAAAAAATTTATCTATACTTTCATATGACACATCATCAAACTGTCTATCTTCTAAAACTCTTATTTCATTATTCTCTGAATTTTTAAATATAGCCTCTTTTATATACCATTTTGGATAAGTAAATGCTTTTTTACTTTTCCTATCAAATAATTTCTTTATTATTTTTTTAGATAAGTCATTTTTTTCAGCAATATCAATCTCATCACCATTTTTTAATGCTCTTCCATCCTTTCCACCTATCCCTCCTCTTATGTATGTACTTTTACTTTCCATAATAAGTGGTATATCAAATCCACCAGCTATTGATAAATAAGCTCTACATCCGTATATACATGCTCCAAATTTCAATATACAATCCTCATTCAAATATACTGGTCTTCCCATGGGAACTTTAATTCCATTTATAGTTGGAGAAAGATCTGCTCCTGTTATTGATATTAAATTTCCCTTTTTTATTTTTAGCTCTGGTCCCATTAATGTAACTTCAAACACTGCTTCATTTTCATCATTTCCAACAATTATATTTGATAATCTCATAGAAAAACTGTCCATTGCGCCACTTACAACCACACCATATTTTTGATATCCATATCGTCCTTTGTCTTGTATTGTAGTTAAAAGACCTGCTTTCAAAATACTTATACTCATGATATTTTCTCCTTTATTTTAAGATACTCATCATAAGAAATTGGATAAAATTTTGCTATATCGCCACACTTTAATAGTGTTTTATTTTCTTTACTAAAATCAAATAACTTAATAGGTGTTTGTCCAATTATCTGCCATCCTCCAGGTGTTTCTATAGGATAAACGCCTGTTTGCATTCCTGCAATTCCAACTGATCCTTGTGGTATAACTAGCCTTGGAGTACTTTTTCTCGGAGTGCATAACTTCTCTGACAATCCACCTAAATATGGAAATCCAGGTGCGAATCCTATCATATATACTAGATACCTTTTATCCGAGTGAATTTTTATTACATCATCTACAGTAATATTATTCACTTTTGCAACATGCTCTATATCTGGCCCACATTCCCCTCCATAATATACAGGTATTTCCACCACATTTTCTTTATAATCATGTGAAAAATCAATATTCAATAGTATGCTTTCTAATTTTTTCTTTACAAAATCAAATGATTCTTTACCTTTTATTTTTAATGGATCATAAATCAGTGATACACTAGAAAAGTAAGGTATATACTCTATAATTCCATAAAATGATTTCATATCAAGGTATTCACAAAATATTCTTATCCTTTTATTTATATCTTCACTTATTTTATTTCCAAATTCAATTAATGCACAATTTTCACTAACCTGTACTATATCAAAATTTAATTCTTCCATGATTTATCCCTCCTATCTAAATTAAAGGTAAATCCTTTTTAATATAATAAAAAAATCCATAACTACAGAACAAATTTAGACTCCATTGCCCTGCAATCATAGATTACATTTTAAAATTATTTATTTTTGTTGATTCATTATACAATATTACTCAATTCCGTTATTTCTATATTTTCATTTTTGAAAACATTATTTATTTTTTTTACAAATTCAAGTGACCTTACACCATCTCCATGTACACATATTGATTCTGCATTTATAGGTATATCTATTCCATTTATAGTTTCAACTTTTCTTTCTTTTATCATTCTTACAACACGATTTATAGCTTCATTTTCATCCACTATTACTGCACCCTCAATATTCCTTGAAACTAATGATCCATCATCATTATAAGCCCTGTCTGCAAAAACCTCACTAGCAGATCTTAATCCAATTATCTTAGCGGCTTCTAACAACTTACTTCCACTTAATCCTAACAAAATTAAATCTGAACTAATAGATTTTATACCATCACATATTGCAAGTGCCAAATCCAAATTATTACCTGCCATATTATAAAGTGCACCATGAGGCTTTACATGCTTCATTTGTACTTTATGAGCAATACAAAATGCATTTAATGCTCCTATTTGATATTGAACCATAGTCTTCGCTTCCAAACATGAAACATTCATATTTCTTCTTCCAAACCCTGCTAAATCAGATAATCCTGGATGTGCACCTACTGACACTTCATATTCCTTTGCTAATTTTACAGTCTTGTCCATAACTAATGGATCTGAAGCATGGAATCCACATGCAATATTTGCTGATGAAATATATGGAATAATCTCATCATCACATCCTATCTTATAATTGCCAAAACTTTCCCCCAAATCACAGTTTAAATCTACTCTATACATACTTTTCTTCTCCTGATTATAAATATATAAAATAATTTTTAATACTTTAAACTACTATTTTTTATATCCGTTATAAGCATATGTCCTGGTGCATGTGTTATTACTATTTTAGGTTTTACATTCATGATTACTGACTGAGGTGTAACACCACATGGCCAAAACACTGGCACTTCTCCTTCTTTTATTGTAACTCTATCACCAAAATGTGGTTTATTTATATCTTTTATTCCGATTATATTTGGATCTCCAATGTGTACCGGTGCTCCGTGAACCTTTGGCATACTTCCACTTATAAGAACAGACTTTACTATTTCACTATATGGAAGAGGTCTCATACTTACGACCATTTTACCATTAAAAATCCCTGCTGGAACACAATCAATATTTGTTATATACATTGGTACATTACATTTTTCTTCTATATGCCTTATTGTAATATTTTCTTCTAAAAGATCAGATTCAAAAGAAAAACTGCAACCTATAAGAAAGCTTACAAAGTCATCTCTCCAAAAATCTTTTATATTTGTGTATTCTCCTGTCATTATACCATCTTCATAAACTCTATACTTAGGTATATCTGTTGTTATATCAATATCTTCCCCTAAAAATTTCATTATCTTATCGCCCACATCACCAACTTCAAGTATTGGACATGATTTTGGATTTCTTTGAGTAAATAACAGAAAATCATAAGCTAATTCTTTAGGTAATATTACAAGATTAGCTTGTGCATACCCAGCACACATTCCTGCTGTTGGTTCAATTATCTCTTCATTTCTTATTAGTCTTCTAACTTCATAAGGATTCATTTTTGAACAGTCCATTTGCTCATCTCCTTATATTATCTTTTTATTTTCATATACTTCATTAATCTGCTCTTCATAAAATCCTAGTTCAATTACTTTTTCAAACCATGTTGCACAAGTCTTTCTAAGCTCCATCGCTGATTTTATGGTTTCTCTCATCAAACTTACTATTGAAGTATTCATTTCCATGCAGCATCCATCTATTGCTGGAATCAAATCTCCATACATATCTATCATTCCACTTCTTGAAGCTGTTTTGATTACCTCTTCTTCCATTTCTTTTGTATGCATAATATTTAAGTCATCCTTTAAATAAGCTAATGCTGCAATAAGTCCATAGCATCCCCAGTCTGAAACTGTTGCTGTTATAATATTATCGGCCTGTACACTTGCTGCTATACCGCCATTACATCCACACTTACATCTTCCTTTGGCTGCATATGGAATATATTCATCTAACTGCTCCTTAAGTGTTCCCATACCTATTTCATTTCCAAGATCACCTATAGCAATATTTAAAACTCCTCTTTCTTTAAGTTTATTAAATAACACATCTTGTTTTGCCTCAAGTTCAGTTACATCAAGACCAACCGCATTGTGATATACACCTTTTGAATTAGCCCCTGGACACTCAATACTTATAACAGCTGATGGCACTCCTTTTTTAATTAATTCTTCAGCTTGATATTCAGCTCTTTCTGAATCCTTAGTAAATTCAATTGCTGCTATTGATAATGGATATTCATATAATCCTTCAATTGTATCATGAAAATGTACCCCCACAGCATATGCTAAGTTTTTTACCGCTTCTATGTTATCTTTTGGGCATATTATTACTGGCTTAACTCCAAATCCCTTTACTAAGGCTCTTGCTAAAAGCATTGTACTTACAATTCCATCCATTTCAGCTTTCTTAAATGGTCTCAATACAAAACCTGTCATTATATAAACCATATCCCCATCTTTTAATGTATCAACAAGTTTCTTTGCACTATTAGTTGAAAGGGGTTCTCCAGTATATTCCCTTGCTGCACTATATAAAATTCTGCATACACCATATCCTCGTGGATCTAAATTCATTAAACTATCTAAATTTTCTCCAATATTAAAAATTGTAAGTTCTTCTTGATTCATGATTGTTCCTCCTTTTAACAAACACTATATTCTTCAATATCTGTCTCATTTAAAAATTCTTCAAGAAGTGAATCTTGTAATTTTTTAATAATTTCAGGAGCCTTTCCTCCAACAGATTTTCCATCAATTTCACACGCTGCCATACAGAATTGTCCTGAACTTGTAACAATTACTTCATCAGCATTCATAAGCTCATTCAAATTAAATGGTGTTTCATCTACAGGAATATTAAATCTCTTACACATTTTTATTAAATGTGCCCTAGCAATCCCAGGAAGAATTAAATTATCTGTTGGTGCGGTTTTTAAAATACCATCTTTGATTATTGAAACATTGCTGTGTGCACATTCAGTTACTCTTTCACCTCTATGAAATACAGCTTCATCACATCCCATTTCTTCAGTTTTCTGTGCTGCCATTACACTTGGTAACAAATTTAAAGTTTTTATATTGCAATGCAAAAATCTTGTATCTTCAAGTGTTATTAATTTTAATTTATGTGACATATCTTTTATATTTAATGGTTTCAAAATTATCCATAAATTAGCCTTAGCATCACCTTTGGGAAAAGCGTGATTTCTCATTTCTGTTCCTCTTGTTATCTGCCAATATACAAATTGTTCTCCACAATCAACTTTCTTAACCATATCACAAAGTAATTCTTTAAGCTCACTCTTTGTATAAGGAATTTTCATCTGCAATAAACCTGCACTATTAAAAAATCTATCAATATGTTCATCTAGAGCAAATATCTTGTGATTTCTGCTATATGTTGCATCATATACACCATCCCCAAAGTAACATACCCTATCATTCATAGGAACTTTCATATTCTCAATTAAATCATACTCTCCATTGTAATAACCTAAATTTTTCATTCTTAATTCCTCCTATACAATACAACTTATTAAACAAAAAAAACACGCATTTATTAGACAATACATTTTTGACACCATTGCCTAACTATACGTGTTTTTATATCTTTTTTTATTTATGAATACATCTTACATCACGATTCTAATATTTTCAATAAATAATTAAATTTAGAAATTATTTATTTTTTATAATATATAAATCCAAAATTTTTTCTGTATTTTACATTGTATTATGGAATTTTTTCGTTATACTAAATTTTTTATTACAATCTACAGTGAATATTTTTATTCTAGAATTCCCTCTTTTACATTTTTTAGAATAAAGTGTGTCTTAGTTCCAGAAACACCTCCAAGACATTTAATTTCTCTGTGTATTTTTTCTAATTCTGCTGATGACTTGCATAAAATTTTAATCATAAAATCGAAATCACCTGTGAGATAATAGCAAAAAACTATATTCTTATTTGCTCTAATTGCATCTGTAAATGAATCATAATATTTTGGGTGATCTAAACTTACCTCCATAAGAGCACTTGTTTCATTCCCCAGTTTTGCTTCATCTACAACTATAGTAAAATTTTTTATTACTCCGTTCTTCTCCATTTTATGAATTCGTTCAAGAACAGCAGAAACTGATAAATGTATCTCTTTACTTATCTCTGACGCTTTTACTCTTGAATTTTTCTTTAAACACTGTAATATCATATTATCCATATTATCCATAATACATCCCCCAATTATTGCTAAATTTTCTTTATTAAAATTATAAACTCAAATAATTTCCTAGTCTATATTTCATATTATTTTATAAAAAAACACCCTACTGTCTAGAATTGTCAACTATCTGCTGTTTAGCAGAAAAGCTGGCTGCTCATTCAGTAAAGTGTCTTTTTATTATCTATAATTTACTTTGACATTCCAATAACCATTCCTATTACATATGGTATAAGCCATATCAACCATACTATTATACTAAATTTATGGAAATCTCTCTTTTTATCATCATCATTTTTCTTCAATACATAAGTAGCCCATACTGCATGGAATATCATAAGTACAATAGCTGCAAATCCAGTTATTCCATGTATCATTCCAGCACTTTTACTTATCACTACTTGATTTTTCGCTATTTGTCCCATTAAAAATGTTCCTGTAGAATCACATAAAAGACCTAGCCAAAAAAACAAAACATGATTTTTATTAAGACTTTTAGCTCTTCTTTCACTAAATACTCCTATAGTGTAAAACACAAGAGCAGCTGTTATAAATATTATTGCAAAAATTAATTTTCCATTCATTTTATTTAGTCTCCTTTATCCCATCTCTTAATTTAATCAAACTATTTTTTATCTCTTTAATCTCATCATAAGTAAAATTTTCAAAAACTTTATCAAAACTGCTATTTATTTCTTTTCTGAATTCTTTTGCAAATTCAATTCCCTTGTCTGAAAATGTAACATATGTATTTCTATTATCATACTCATCCTTAACTTTCTTTACATAACCTGCTTTTTCCATTCTAGAAACTATTCCTGATACAGTACCCTTTGCTAAAGACATTTCACTACAAAGCTGAGATATATTAACTTTTTTATTATGAGCAATAAGTTTTATCACCATTATTTGCTGATTTGTTAATCCACTTCCTTTTAAACTTTTACTCACTATAGCCATTGTATCTGAGTAAATTTCTTTTATGAGCATTGATATCTCAAAAGACTCTTCTTTCATTTATATTTCCTTCTCTCAATAATTATTTATAATAAAAAAAT
>OBLF01001623.1_pt1 | contig 17518 bp, 17 predicted proteins | sample 1519231 | NCBI WGS metagenome assembly OBLF01 (sample SAMEA2602895, study PRJEB22501) | metagenome | reverse complement strand
GCAAAAGTGTAAACGATGTCCTTGTATAGTTTGTAAACTTTGTTACTCTTGACACGATGTTCGCCCCTACGACTGTGAGCCAAAATTTTGTTATAATTCACACCCACAGACAAAATTTAAAAAGAAAAACTAAAATTTATAATTTTCTCTTAGCAAGGTGATTTCTGCTTTATAACCGTCTAAATCATTTGGTGTTTCTAGGAAGAAAGGCAAGTCCTTTAGCTTAGGTTGATTGATAACGCCAACCAATGCATCTAAGCCAATACCACCTTCACCGATTTTTTCGTGACGGTCTTTATGACAACCTAAGAAGTTTTTACTGTCGTTTAGGTGGATAGCCTTTAACTTATGAATACCGATAATCTTATCAAATTCTTCCAACACATCTTCCAAATTATCCTTAATATCGTAACCACTGTCAAATACATGGCAAGTGTCTAGGCAAACCCCCATCTTTTCATTAAGGGTAACACCATCAAGTATTTCTTTTAATTCCTGAAATTTTGAGCCTACCTCTGTACCTTTACCTGCCATAGTTTCTAATAATACAGTTGTAGTCATATCTTCAAACAAAACTTCATTCAGCTGATTTACAATAAGCTCTATTCCCTTTTCTATTCCTTGTCCCACATGACTACCGGGATGAAAGTTATATAGGTTATTTGGCAGATACTCCATTCTTCTTAAATCATCTTTCATTGTTTCTAGGGCGAATTCTCTTGTCTTTTCGGTTTTTGAACAAGGATTAAGAGTATATGGTGCATGTGCAAGAATTTTTGAAAAGTTATTTTCTTTCATATATTCAAGCAAAGCATTTGTGTCATTAGGGTCAATCTCCTTAGCCTTGCCACCTCTTGGGTTTCTGGTGAAAAATTGAAATGTATTTGCACCGATTGAAGTAGCCTCTTTGCCACAAGCTAAAAAGCCTTTTGATATTGATAAATGTGCTCCTATATTTAGCATAATTTTCTCCTTATAATTTATAATCAACTTTATCTTTTATTTTAAGTGACTCTTCTGTTACATTACAATCTAAACATAAAATCTCAACACCACTGTTATAAGCTTTAATCAGTGCATCACCAAAAGCCTTATGTGTCACATTATTAGGTGTAAAGTACTTTACATCATCCATCTGAATAACAAATGCAATTACTGTATTATAGCCTTGTTCTTTAGCTTTAATCAGTTCTTCAATGTGCTTAATCCCTCTTTCTGTAGGTGCATCGGGAAAAGACACAACACCATCATTCTCAAGAGTAACACCCTTAACTTCAATCAAATATTTTTCTTCATTACTTTCACAATAAAAATCAATTCTTGATGAACCGTATTTATATTCAGGTTTTATGTAAGTTAAGTTATCCCTAAATCTGCCACTTTGCAAATACTCATAAAACACCTTGTTAGGGGCTTGACTATCCATATTAATAAGTCTTTCACCTTTATAAACTGCCACAAGGTCATACTGAGTTTTACGGTTAGGGTTGTCACTTTTCTCACACAGTACAGTTGCATTATCAGTTAAAAGTTCCCTACATCTGCCGGTATTCTTAACATGGACAACTTCTTCATTACCATTAATATTTACATATGCAATAAATCTATTAGGTCGTTTCAAGAAAATTCCTTTAAAAATTCTGTTATATTTCATATTATTACCTCATAAAAATTATATTATAAATCAGTAACTTTTTCAATAATATATAATATGCAAAGTTTTCTTAGTTTGTACAATATAATAATTGTTTTGTAGAGTTTTATATGGTATAATATTAATTATTAATAATTTGTCAAATTATGACATAAGACATTATGGAGGAAGATTATGAAATGTAACAAATGTGGTCAGGATATTCCTGATAACGCAACTTTCTGCACAAATTGTGGTAACAAAATTGAACAGCCACAGCAGAACCCTAACCCAAATGTTCAACAGGCTAACCAAGTTCCAAATCAGAACCCACAGGCTAACCAAAATCCACAGGCAAATCCAATGCCTAACCAGCAACCACAGTTTAATAACGGTATGCCAAACCAGCAACCACAGTTTAACCAAAACCCACAGTTCAATCAAGCACCTAACCGTAACCCTCAGTTCAACGGTATGCCTAATCAGAATGTTCCTTATGGCAACAAAGTGTCACAACAGAATGTAAAGACTGAACCATCACCTATTCTAACTTGGTTTAACAGTGCCAAGGATGTATTCCTAAATTTCTTCAAGAAAGGTTACATTGAAAAGCCAACAACACTTCTTACAGAAAAGAATCATATGTGGTTAGTGTTTGCAGTTACGATTGTTATCTTAGGTTGTTTAGGTAGTTTATTCTCAGTAATAGGTTCATATTATGCAAGTACAGCTTTCGCTATTATTTACGGTATTTATAATCCGGCATCAAAATTCTTTGCATTTGGCACAATGGTATATGTAATTGCTAAAATGGCTAAAAATAATAAGGTATCTTACATAAATGCACTTAATGCAACATCAGGTGCTTATGTACCGATAGTATTTTCATTAGCACTTAACTGTATTTTCAATTTAATACATACACAGTTTATTAATGCTCAAATAGTTACATATGTAGCTACTGTTGCTGATGTTATCTTCATTGTATTATTACTTGGTGTTATTGAAAAAGTTGCTGAAGGTAGCAAGTATGAAAAATCATTATGGTTTAAGTCTCTTTCAATCGCAGGAGCATATATTGCTTATAAAATTGCTGCATTAATTTTAGATACAATTTTCACTGCAATTTTTTATGGTACTGATTACTCAAATCTAGCAAGTCTTGTATATGGTGGAGCAAGTATATTCAGCTAATAACAAAATATAAATTAGAGAGCCTTTACTGGCTCTCTTTTTTGTTAGTATTTTTAGTAATTATAAAATATACATTAGTACATATTTTGTGTATTTGTAAATTTATTAACATTTCCCTTGTAATATGTCGAATTTTGTGTTATACTCAATCGGTAATTATTTACAAGTAATTATTTTCTTAAAAAAAGAATATGGAGGACACATTATGAATTGTAAAAACTGTGGTGCAAAACTTAAAGATAATGATACTTTCTGTGGTGAATGTGGTGCACCTGTAGAAAATCAGCAGAATGTTCAGCAGAACAATTACACACCAAATCAGCAAAATGTACAGTATAACAACTACAACCCAAATCAGCAGAATGTAAATGCTGATGGTGTTAGTGAACAGGAAATCAATGACGGTAAGGTTATGGCAGTTCTTTCTTATCTTGGTTGCCTACTTATTATTCCTGCAATTGCAGCAAACAAGAATAAGTTTGTTCGTTTCCACCTAGGTCAAGGTTTAATCCTATTTATCGCATCAGTAATCGGTGGTTTCCTTTCTTTTATCCCTTATGTTGGTACAGTACTTAACTCTATTATTTCAATTGTTGTATTTGTATTTATGATTTTGGGCATTGTTAATGCTTGTCAGGGCAAGATGACAGGTCTTCCTCTAATCGGCGATATTCAGATTTTTAAATAATTTATATTAAAAGTTTTTCTATCCATATGGGAGTGCAACAATGCACTCCCATTTTTCATTTGTTGTATATCCTTTGGTTTGTATAGTCGTAATAAAAATTGCAGCTATCTTAGTATTATAAATTTGTTTTGTCTGTTGAATAGTATAATCAGTTTTACAAATTAGGGTTTGTGGGGTTGATTATGTAATGTAGATAAATTAGATAATAACCGATTAATTCATCTAATTTATAGTTTTTCCCTCCTTCAGTCATTCTTTAAAAGGTGAATTGCTCTGCAATTCACGAATGACAGCTCCCTCGTCTGAGGGAGCCAAGCGTAATATGTACAAATTTACAAGTTTGTACATAATTAAAAAATTGTACAGACCTTGTTGCCTCCCTCGCTGAGGGAGGTGGCTTTGCATATGCAAAGACGGAAGGAGTGATTGGAATTGTAAATTCATTTACAATTCCATATTTGCTGAAACTATCAAATAGCACTACAAACCCCAATTTATCAAATTAATCTTAACGCACAGACAAAATTGAAAAACACATAGACAAAAGGCAAAAGCCTCACCATTATTACGGTGAGGCTTTTTTAAGAAGACAATCAGAGATTATCTTTGAATTAAAAATCTACGAATTGATATTTATAAATCAACTACGAATTATAAATTTAAAAATTAAAAAATCTATATTGTTACAGGGTTACGATTTATGGTTTTAGCAACCACAGCCACCGTTACAACCACAGCCACAATCATTTGAGTTGCCACAATTGCCGTTACCACCACAGAAGCCACAGCAGATGATGATTAAAAGAATAATCCAGCAACAATTTCCATTGCCAAAACAGTTACACATTTGGGTTTCCTCCTTTCCGTTTACATTATATATTATTAGGAAAGCAGAAAAATGTGTTTACTTTTAGGCAGAAATTTTTCTTAAATTCCTGCCATTTTATTTATTGAGTCAATGTAGTTCTTCACATCTTTGTTCATATTGGCAATCTGATTTTTTTCACGAACAATTGCCTTGGGCTTTTTGATTAAAGTATAAAAGCCTTTGTGAATGTAGCAAAAGGGAAGTAACCATTTGTGATTAACAAGCACTTTGTACCTTTCTTTCATAGCGTCATAACCGATAAACCATGCATCACAAAAAAACTTGATTTTGTTGGTAAAGTAAAAACCCTTTTTCTTGGTGTCTTTAGGTGAAATCATTGACATTGCAAAGAATGTTTGTTCACCATGAGCACCACTGATATATACAAATCTTGAAAGTTCCATAAGCCTATTATCTTGACTTTTATCTTCAAAAAACACCTGATAAAGTTCCTTTACCGTTTCGTTAAAGTCAAACAGTCCTAACTTTTTCAGTTCACTGTTTAGGTAGGTATTATCAAAGGTCATTTTCTCATTTAAAAGATACATATCAAGAAAATATCTAACACCTACCCCACCCTTAACAAAGTGTTTATAAAGATGGTAAAGAGTATAAATATAGAAATCTTCATTATTTAAAAGATAATGAAACTTTGAATTTTCCTTTAAATACGCCCTATGAAATGACTTGTTAAAATAATCATAAAAGTTAGAGTCCTTAGGAGCTAAGGAAGAATGTAGCTCAATATGTACTGAATTTTTCTCATAACTAATATGATAGTCATTGCCTTTATTGGGCTTTTCAAAAGTTTTGTAGCCTAGGCTTTCAAGAACTTTACAGGACTTTTCAAAGTCACTATCTTTAATAAGAATATCAATGTCACCACTACTACGGTAATTTTCTACAGGATATAGCTTTTTTATCAAAATTCCCTTAACCGGTAAGAAAGAAACTTCATTATCCTCAAAAGCAGAATAAACCATTGTGGAATAAATTTCTTGTTTAGCCTCAATAAAAGTAAGTTTGCTGTAAACATCCTTAAATTTACTTAAAACTTCTTTTGGTACATTAAAATCTTTAATTGAAAGATACACCATATTTGCAACTTTATGATGCATACAAAAGTGAAAAAACTTGCTCCAATCGATTTGAAAATCAGGTTGGGCAGGTTTTTTGTTCTTTATAAGTGATTGTAAGATGTTTGATAAATAATTACCATACTGTAGATAAAAGTCCATACTATCCCTTACTTTAATTATTTTTCAGAAAACTTTTTGTTGTATTTATTAATTCTCACTAAGTTTACAATATTAGCAACCAGTACAATTAACATAACTGCAACCAGAAGAATTGGCATAATCAAAAAATTAATATTATGTACAATACAATACCAAAGTTCCACTGCAGAAGCAATCAGTGCTACTGCTGAAAAGAATACACCGATAATTGCTATAGCCTTATTTTTCTTCATAAACGCCATCTCCTCTAACCTAAACAATAACATATTTTTAACATATTTGCAACAAGATAAATGTAGAAAAAGCTCTTGCCTATTAAAAATAATAAGCAAGAGCCGTTGATTTTGGAGGTATAATAAATGGTAGTTTTAGTTGGTAAGCTTCTTTTCTTTTATTACTATTGATGGTGTTGATAGGGAATAATCCCTAGTACATAATATACCGTCAAAGTAATTTTGCCACCGTTTTATTTTACAACTACCTTGCATCTTGCATATTTTTTGCTACCATCCTTTGCAGTAGCAGTAATATAACAATTACCCTTTCTCTTAGCAGTTACTTTACCCTTAGAGTTTACAACTGCAACATGCTTATTATTTGTACTCCAAGTAACAGACTTATTATATGCATTTGTTGGTGTACAAGTAGCCTTTAGAGTTAGCTTTTTGCCTCTATTAAGTGCAACTAACTTTTTGCTTAGTGCAACTTTAGTAACAGTCTGTTTCTTAACTGTCACCTTACAAGCAGTTGTTAGCTTAGTACCGTCATTTGTTGTAGCAGTAACAGTACAAGAACCCTTTCTCTTTGCTAAGATTTTACCTATTGCATTTACAGTTGCTACCAAAGTATTTGAGCTTTTCCACTTAACACTTTTATCATCAGCATTAGTAGGTGTACAGGTAGCCTTTAGAGTATAACTTGAACCGGGTTTTTCAAGTCTGACAATATTTTTACTTGACTTAACATCAATAACCATCTGCTGAACCTTTACCTTACATCTTGCAAGTTTTGTAGTATCAAATTTTGCTCTTGCAGTAATGTAACAAGTTCCTTGACCCTTTGCTACTACCTTACCGTTAGAATCAACAGTAGCTACATCTTTATTGCTACTACTCCACTTAACACCTTTTTCTTTATCTGTTGTATACACAGTAGCAGTTAGCTTTTTGCTGATTTCTTCATCGTAATACTTAAAAGTATAGTTGGTGTTGCTTAGTTTTACCGGTTGAGCATATGATGAAGTGATAGTTTTGCCAAACCAGAAGTTAAAGTCAAAAGTACCACAAGCACTGCTTACACCGTCAATAACACCACTACTTGTTGACTGCCACATCTGATAAGTACCTTTATAATCACATTGTGAGTTATACTGTGCAACCCACTTATACCACTTTGAATTATTAAATGCCTTATTAGTTAGGTAGTTATTCCACCAATTAAGGTTAGCATAGATGCCCACCTTATAACCTTTGGCAGTAATTGCATTACAGAATGTTTTAGCAATTGCACCTCTTGTAGCACTGTTAGTACCTTTTAACTGGCTATTGTCTTCCATATCAAAATAAACAGGAAAATCCAGCTTTAGACCATTTATTAAACGAAGTACATGGTTAGCCTCAGACTTAGCCATTGTTGTATTTACTGCATAGGAATAAATATACACACCAAAAGGAATTTTGTTGTCAATACAGCCCTGAACATTCTTCTTGAAGTATGTATCATCTTGATATGTATAGTTATCACCATAACCAACACGAATAATAGCATAGTCAACATCACTTTTAGCAACCTTTGCCCAGTTAATGTTACCGTTCCATTGTGACACATCAATACCTTTCATAGTAGCACCTTGAATAACCTGACCGTAGTTATTTACAAAGCCCTTTGAGGTTCTTTTCCAAGCCTTGCTGCTCTTAGATGCACCGACACTTTCAATACCCCTAATTGGCAAACCATTCTTGTAACGCCAAGAGTTTAGTGGTTCGGCAAATTCATTACTTTGCTGACCTAGTGTTGCACCACGAACTGTAGCAATGGTAGTAGCAAACAAAACTACTGTCATAATAACGCATAATAGTTTTTTCATCAAAATCCTCCCTATAAATAAAATTCACTCATATATATAATTATACCACATATAATAACAAAAGTGTAACAAAATTATTAATATTAATTAATAATCTACATATTATAGAAATTTTTGATTTTACAGATTTTGGACAAAAGGAAAAAGCCCTCTCACAAGATAAGAGGGTCTTCCCAGAAAAAAGAACATTATGAAATATAACAAAACAATACAAAAGATTGGAAAAAGCTTTTTGAAGTTTTTTGAGAGTTTTTGCTCTCTTAAGATGTTTATATTCTATCATTATTGCACAGATAATGCAAGGCTTTTTTTCTTCAATTATTACTTTTTATACAATTTTTTAATAATATATGAATATTATATTAATATTCTGTTCACAATTAAGCACATTGCACAAAACATTTTCATCATTATTCACTATAATATTGTATTTCATTTGGCATATTACACAAAACATTAGTTATTTTCACTACAGTTTTACACTTGAAAACAATTTATTAACAATGTTAACTATTTATCAAGGTATTAATTAATCATTTTATATAAACACAATTAAATATTATATTAGTCAAATTAAAAAACAATATCACTTTTTCTACTAAAAAAGTCCAACTATATAGTCGGACTTTTCAAAATCAATCATCTTTTCTGCAAAGTAAAGAACAGTCTAGGCATCTTTAATATTACTTTGCCGTATTTTTGTGTTGGTAATAGTTTTTCTAATTTTATCTGTAACACAGATAAAATTCTGCTTTTTCATTATTTTCCAACATTTCAAGGTATGGTCTCAGTCCACTACCTTTGTACCATTCGATTACACCTTCCTGTGAATTAACAATATGATAGTAAGTAGTTTGCCAAATTTGAAATTTTAATCAATTGATTAGAATTCCGGTCATTCTTCATAATAACATCTCTAAGATTTTAACTTTATTTTCATTATAATATTAAAAAATATCCATAGCAAGTCAATTATTGAAACGCTATGGATATTAATAATTAATTTTTTGTCATATTAATTATTTAACTGTAACTGTACATTTTGCTACTAGCTTATTATTTTCAAGTGATGTTGCAGTAATAATACAATTACCTTTTTTCTTTCCTGTAACCTTACCATTTTGAGAAACAGTTGCAATTTTAGAACTAGATGTTGCCCATTTAACTCTTTTATCTGATGCAAGAGCCGGTAGAACAGTAGCCTTTAATGTATAAGATTTATTTAAAGATAAATTGATTGATGTTTTGCTCAACTTTACATTTGAAGCCAGCACCCATAAATTAACTTCTTTTGTTTTTCTGCCGCTTTTTACATTTACAAAATCATTATTATGTTCTATATCACCTGTTGATTCTACGAAAGGAGATTGCCATTGATTTTCTACTAAATTTTTAACACCATATATTGGATAACCACCAATATTATCAATACTAATATTGTCAAATGTATTTGCAGCTATATAAACATCCTTATTTTTTGATAAAACAATTGAGTGACCTACAGTATTATTTATATTATTATGGTAAATCTTAATGGTATGACATCTACCACCTCTATTAGAATGATTACCTATTGCTCTCATTACATTACTAAATGTACAGCCTACAATAAAAACATTTTTACTTACCGTACCATCATTAGACATTTTTATTGTTGGTAAAGCAAATACTTGGTCATTGTCAGTTTCCTTATAATCGGGTTCAATCTGAATAATCTCTTTACTGAATAGGTTCTTACTAATTTCTTGTTCATCTTTGCTTCTATTATTGCCATATTTACCATTATCAATTTCATGATATTGTTTTAAATCTTTTCTGTTATATTTACCATATCCTGTGATTTTTCCGTTTTTATCTTTAATAGCATAATATAAACAATCTTTAAAGGTAGAATTTTCTATGACTACATTATTCATTCCGGTAATTTGAAATGCGTGACCATTATACAAAGAATTAGTAACTTCAATATTGCAGACAGTTAAATTTTCTGCATGGGCTGCATACATAAAACCATTTCCATAATATTTATTATTATTAGAACAATTCACACTCATATCTTTAATGATGATATTGCTTGAACCATCATATTCCTTAGTATCGGTGTTACTATTATCAAAATTAATAAATACCGGATTACTATTTGTCTTAACCAATGTACACTCGTTACCTTTAATAATTGTATTACCATAAACTCTAAATAGACCGTTAATATAATAGGTTGTTTTTGGTAAAGTAATTTCTAATATACCGTTCTTTTCGGTAGTTCTATTCATTGCAAAAAGCTCCTGTAAGTAGTACTTGCCATACTTTTTATTATCTTTCATAAAACTCCAATTGCCATTTTGATCTTTAGTCTTAATATTCCAATAATATTTATCACCTTCTTTGCCAATCATCACATCTTTAGATGACACTTTACCGTTAACAGTTAGTGTTGCACTAATAATAACTTCATCTTTATTAGTCCAAATATGAGATGCACTACCATTATCAGGGCTAAGAGTTGTTTCTTTGTATTCCCCGTTTTCATCCGTAGTTGCACGAGTTAATCTTGGATAAATATCTTCACTTGTACTAGCTTTTTGACCCTCTGCATTAGCAGTAACAGGAACAACTACAAAAGCAGTCATTAACATTACAACTGCACAAATAAGTGCGATACATGATTTTGTTTTCTTCATAATATCAATTCCTTTCTTTTATAAGGCTTGTTTACAACCCTATATATAATACTTTTCTTTATAATTATACAACTTTTTAAATTCAAAAACAAGGATAAATTATACAATTATATAATTTATAGTCAAATAAAAATATTTTACTTAATTTATTTATCATTTCCAATAACTTATACAAAAAAACAAGTGACAGTACATACTGCCACTTGTATAAATTAATATTTTGGTGGTAAAAAGTCAGGTTTCAACGGTTGTGGGAATTCAGGTTTATCCTTAGTCATTTCTCTTGCTTTCAAGAAATCTGCAACCTGATAAAAGTCATTTACATCTCTATTCCATTGTTTTCTGACACTTTCAGAAACCTTTGATGGTTTAAAGCCTAAATCTTCTACCATATATTTTTCCATCAAACCGGTTACTTTTTTAGCACCACTATAGTTTAAATGATGTCCTGCATCTCTTGTATCGGTTTTCCAAGAAAAGTTAGGCAACCATTTATTTAAATTCATATCAAAGTCATAATACTTTATGTTATATTCCTTTGCTAGTTTAGCAACAAAGTTGTGCTTTATTTTGTTCCAAGCATTACCCTGAGGCATATTCAGAAGAACAACATCGCAATTATTTTTCTTACAAAGGTTATAAATTTTCTTAAAGTAAATCTTACCTTCATCAGCAAAACAAGCTCTGTCTTTGCTTTTCTTGCCATGTGTACCGTTGTATGAAACAGTTTTCATAGTAAGGTTATAACCTTTATAAATACTGCGAATTTTGTTTGGATGATTAGTAACAAAGTCACTAAAGGTTAAATTTTTCCATGATCTTTTGTACTTCATAATTGGGAAAAAATTATCCAAAGTACCACCGATTTGGTCATTTATAAAACCTGCAATTTCCTTTGTATCATCAGTAAAATAGTCAAAGCCATCACTTTCGGTTTCCACCATAAACTGACTTTCAACAAATACTGTCTTAGGTGACTGAGTTTTGAAAGCTCTTTTTAGGTCAAAATAAGCCTCTTGTGGTTTCATAACTGCATAGCTTAGGTTGTATGTAGTAATCTTCTTATCCTTCCAAATCTGCATAGGATTTATTGAATGAAAGATTGATGAGTCCCCAACAAACAAAGCGTCAATAGAGTTGTCCTCTTCAGCATCATAAGTCTGCCAAAATCCATTTCTAACAGGATACCTCTCTACATTTCTTACTGTTAATACATAAGAAAAATAATAAAGCAATCCAACAAATATTAGCATAAAGCAAATACTTCTAATAATTATACAACAATTTTTCTTCATAACCTATCTCCTAAAACTGTGCATAAATTGCTGCAGCTCCACCGTATCCAATACCATAAGCACCAAGGATAATAGTTGAGAACAACAAGAAGTAATAAACAAGCCATCTGATAACAAAGTTATGTTCAATTAGCCACATACGAATATCAATGCCTTTTTCCTTAATAATGCCAACCAGTAACATAACCACAAACCCAACGGCTAATATAATACCGTCTTGGATTTTTATAATTGAACAAAAATCCATAAAGTTGATTGAAGTAAACATTTTGCCAAACAGTTTGCCAAATTCAACAAGTGTGCTACTTCTAAACAGTAGCATACCAACATTTACAATAACAACTGTTCTTGCAACCTGAAATACAGAGTAGCCTTTGCTTTCTTTATTAATATGTAGCTTCTTAGCCAGTTTATCTGTATAAGGTTCGGTAAATTTACCCAGCATCATCAGTACATAGTAGTAAAGTCCATAAACAATATATAGCCAACTTGCACCATGCCACAAGCCGTTACAGAACCATACAAAGAACAATGTATAGGCTATTGTGATAAAACCAACAATATGCTGACTTTTGATGTGTTTCTTTGTAAAAGTATTTACCTTCTTAAAGTGACCTGAAAGGCTGACAGGATAGAACACATATTCCTTTAGCCATGCACCAAGGGAAATGTGCCATCTTCTCCAAAATTCATCAATAGACTTTGAGAAGAATGGTTGCTTAAAGTTCTCTGCAACCTTAATGCCAAACATTTCAGACACACCACTGATAATATCAATACAACCTGAAAAGTCTGCATATAGCTGAAAAGTATACAGTACCATACCGATAAATACTGCTGTACCGGAATAGTTATCTATCTTTGCAAATGTTTTAGGTAGGAAAAATCCTATTCTGTCGGCAATTACAAGTTTCTTAAAACAACCGTACATTACAAGAATAGCACCATGCCTTATCTTGTCATAATCAAACTTATGAGGTGTTCTAAACTGCTTGTCAAGGTCACCGTATCTGTCGAAAGGACCTTCTACAATATGTGGAAAATAACAAACAAACAGTAGCACCCTTAGTGGGTTAACTTCTGCTTTAATAGTACCTCTGTACACATCGGTAATGTAACTGACAGACATTAGTGTGTAGTAAGAAATACCAAGTGGCAACAGAATATTAAACTCAGGTAATAAATCTTTTAAAGTAAAAATACTTGCAATTCCGTTGACAATACCACCTAGGAAGTTGCAGTACTTTGTTAAAACCAAAACTGCAATTACAACTACAACACAGATAATAAGAATTTTCTTTTGCTTTTTCTTTAGTTGTTCTTTCAGTACTTTTCGTTCAGGCTTTGGAAGTTCTTTTTTCTTTTTAGCAAATTCATCTTTGTACTTTTGTATTCCCTTTGCACCAAAAAATATTACTGCCGTAGTGAATAGCATATATAAGGTTAGCAATGCACTTGAAGTAACGAAGAAAAGTAGTGATGCACTAAGCAACACTACCCATTGATACTTTTTAGGAATTAAGTAATATACAATAAAAGTTACAAAAACAAATGCTAAAAAGACAAGTGAAGTAATTTCCATATATTAGTCTTCATCCTCTAGTCTTTCTACCATTTTTACAATAGCATCAACTGTATTGAAGTTTTCAGGTACAAGGTCTGTTACCTGAATTTCAATGTCAAATTCATCATTAAGCTCACCAACAAGCATAACAATATCCATTGAGTCAAGTAGTCCGTCATCAACAATCGCAGTTGCATTCTTAAAATCTACATTTGGTTTTACTTTTGCTAAAATTTCTAGTACTGTTTCCATAATAATTCTCCTTAAAGTTCTTTATAATTTTTAGTAAGATAGTTTCTGTCAATTTTTCCGTTAGCATTTTTAGGAAGTTCCTTGACTCTGATAATTTTGTCAGGATACATATATGATGGAACTTTGTTTCTTACTGCATCCATAACCTTGTCACTATCTTTTGATTTTCCTTCATAAACAAGTGCCAAGCAGTTGTCCTCTTTGTTAAAGATACAAGCACAACCCTTAACACCGTCAACACTGTTTGCACCGGCTTCAATTTCTCCAAGTTCGATTCTGTAACCACTTCTCTTAATCTGAAAATCTTTACGAGAAATGTATATAATCTCACCCTTATCATTCATCTTAACAATATCACCGGTTTTGTATACTCTTTCAGGATAATACTTGTTAAGTGGATTTTGTACAAAAGCCTCAGCAGTCTTTTCCGGATTACCGTAGTAACCATCAGCCATAAAGGTTGTTCGAGCATAAAGCTCACCTTCTTCGTCAACACCGGCCTCTGTGCCATCTTCTTTTACAATAAACACCTGACAGTTATCACAATGAATACCGATAGGCAAACTTTCATCATCTTCAAATTCCCTATTTACTCTATAGAAAGTACAAATATCAGTTGTTTCTGTTGGGCCAAATAGGTTTGCATATATAATATCATCATCAAGACTTTTTATCCAGTAGTTAAGTTGTTTTGTTGGCATAACCTCACCGGCAAAAAGTACAGTCCTTAAATATTCAGGCTTTGCAACATCAAACACCTTCCAGTTAGAAAGAATTGAAATTGCAGTAGGTACCCAATAAATTGTATTGACTTTCTTTTCATTTAAGTAATTCACAAGATTTAGTGGGAAAGAAAAATACTTCTTTGGAATAATGTTGTAAGTACAACCACACTTAACTGTAGAATAAAAGTCGGTAACTGACATACTAAAGTATAGTGGTGTTTGGCTACCAAATGAAGTATTTTCATCAAACTTAAATTCTTCAGTTACCCAATTAATATAGCTAATCAAGGCTCTGTGGCTGATTACAGTTCCTTTAGGCATACCTGTTGAACCACTTGTAAATAGGATATAGGCAATATCCATATCAATCATATTACTTCTAACGCTATCAAGACCATCATTATCAACAGTAGTTTCAATAGCCTCTTCATAGACAACTATTGTTTCATTACTGCTAACCTCTTTAGCCAACTGTAAAGAAGAATTATCGGTTAAAATAATAGGTTCATCAAGTGAAGAAAGAATGTTTATAATTCTATCCTTAGGTGAATGAACATCCACAACAACATAAAAGTTTCCGGCATAAAGTGTACCCAACATACTGTCAATACAGTTACAGTTTTTATCAATTAAAATAGCTACTGCTTTTCTGTTGCCATACTGTAAAAGTGAAGTACCGATTTTCTTTGACTTTTCCATAGTTTCTGAAAAAGTAGAACATCTGTTTTCATCAGTAAAGCCGACTTTATTAGGAAATTTTTCAACTGTATGTTCAAAAAATTCTAACACATTTTTCATTATGTTCCTCCATAAAATTTACAACATTCCACTTATAAACCTCTCGTTACCTGAACCTATTTTATTTTAAAAAACAAAAAATGTCAATAAAACTGGTTAAAAAGTAACCTTATCTTACAATATTGTTATAAAACATAGAATATTATATATTTATCGTCATTATCAGTGGTAAAATATTAAATAAAATCTATATAATATAAAGTTACTCTACACATATATAAAACGATTTATATTGCAAAAAAGTTGCATTTATTTTAAATTTTTTCAAAAAAATTTCCCCTACCAAACTAAGTTAATAGTTAGTAGAGGATTTTTTGCTTTTTAAATAGTTAATATCACTAAAAGTTCTTTCTTTTTTGTCATAAAGCACCAACTTTTATGGTATAAATTCACTTATTATTCAACCATTATATTTTTCTGTTCATGTACAAAGCCCTTACAATTAGGTTTTTCACAATGAAAATAATTCACAAAATCTCTCTTTGAACAAGAAACATCATAATAATGCTTATGACACAATATCTTTTCACCTTTTCTAAGTCTATCAATATCCCTTAATTCTGTCATAATAATACCTCAATTACAAAACTAAAATATTAGGTGTAAACCTTACAACACTTTTACAGTTTGGACAATAAAAATCTAATGATTTACTAATATCTTTAGTTGCAGAAATGTAAAAATCATTCTTACATTCTAGACAAATAATTTTATCACCACTTTGTAATTTTTCTATTAGCGATTTTTCATTATTCATATCGATTCAATATCCTCTTCTGTTGTCAATAGTTCGATTATTAATTTTTCTATAAAAATAACAGATAAAAATTAATAATCAATCTTAAGCATATGCCTACCGGTTAACTTATAATACTCTTCATCAGCCTTCTTAGCCTCTGCCTTTATTTCTTCCGGTGCATCAGGCTCCATTCTACGGTTACAATCGTGGTCAAGATATGATCATTTATCAAATTTTCCTGTCATATTACTATTCACCCTTTATGATTCACAATTTCAAATAATTCAGGTGGATAAAGATAATCTTCACCACTGTCATCAATAATTCTATACCAATCTTTTTCAATAGAAATTACATCATATATTTTATTGTGAGTAAGCATCAAAAAGTTGGTTTCTCCTATATACTTAATCTTCAACAACAATAAATTCACTTTTAGGATATAAATAATCCTCATCTGTTTCATCAATTACTCTATAACTAGGTCCTTCTTCTCCAAGGCACTCATACACCTTGCCGTTAATAAGTTCTAATGGGTGGCTAATCTCACCTATATATTTTACTTTCATATTATCATCACCCTTTAAATTCAAAATTCTATAATTACATTAAATACCTAATATAGCAATAAAACATATCTAAAGCAAATGCTCAATATCAACTAATAAATCTTCAGAAATTATAAATTCAAGTTTATCAACATCAGTTGACTCTAAGTACATTAAATACTTCTCATAATCAATATCACCTAATATTTTCTTAATTTCTTTAGCTAATTCTTTTTCCTATTTTTCTAAATAACCCGACCAATCAAGAGTAACAGCAAATAACTTACTGATAAGTTTCTTACCGTTTACATAATCATTTTTAGCACCAAGTTCAATATATTTTCCTAAATCAGTACCGGAAATCAAATTATCAATTTTCCTAAATATTTCACCATACATACAAACACCTTAACTATCGTTAAAAATAATGTAAAATCAGCTTATGTAAACATTAATAAAAAGCAAATAAATATTATCTTACCTATATTTTATCATTCTAAAAAAATAATGCAATACCAAAAATGGGACTAATCTCAGAAAATCAAAATTTTTAGCAACAAAAAATAAATTAAATTTTATGAAATTAAGGTTCAAAGGTGTAGGGTTTTTCAGCAAAATTTATTATATGAAACTTTCGCAAAGTTCATATTATCAAATCAAACTTCACCTATAACTGGTTTACTTTGACAATTACTCAACTGATACCTTGAAACAAATTTTCTCTAATCAGAACTTCTCCTATGTAGATATTTGAAATTTGCACAGATAAAAAAACTTCTCTCGATGAGATATTCCCTTACTAAGGGAAATGTCCAGTGGGGATAAAGGGTTTGCCGTTTTCGCAGAAAAAGTATCACCGAATGGTAACAACGGAGTGTTTAATGTTTTAAACTTGTTTAAAATATCATCATAGCTGAAACTTTCCTCTATTTCTAACTATAAAGTATAAAAAATATTTTGAGTTACCGTTGTAGGGTCCACCATTGTTGGACCGAGCGAACTAATCTTCAGATAGTTACTTTGCCCTATGTAGATATTAAGAATTAGCACAAACAAAAGCCTTCCTTGTGTAAAGGAAGGTGTCAGCGAATGCTGACGGATGGATTGTCACGGTAGACAGTATTCTCTAGATAAAATGTGTATGCGGAGATAATAGTCACCTAGAATAAAAAAGAAAGATGTAATTAAAAAATCAAATTAAAGTACTCC